>ENA-OPYW01000042-OPYW01000042.1-human-gut-metagenome-genome-assembly--contig:-NODE-42-length-15148-cov-1.298316_pt1 | contig 15148 bp, 18 predicted proteins | sample MGYA00242473_ERZ504483 | MGnify/ENA primary metagenome ERZ504483 (study PRJEB26092, sample SAMD00036221) | human gut metagenome | host: Homo sapiens | study: EMG produced TPA metagenomics assembly of...
ATAAAACTGAATCGTCTTGGAGAAAAAAGGTCTTTGTCACCTGGCAAATACCATCCTGCAGCATCCGAATATACGGAATACTCTGCTGTGCTGTTGTAGGAATGTTTTTCTGTTTCCTGCGGTCCCGTTCCTGCTTCTTCCTACGCTTTTCCTGTTCTCTTTCTTTTCTGCTTTTTTTGTTTCTTCTTTCCTGACGGTTTCTTTTTTCCGCCAGGGACAGACGCTCCTGCTGAGCCTCCTGCTTTGTCTTTTTTGCCATCCGGCACACCCTCCTTTTTTACAAGGGTGGAAATCTCCTGATAAAAATTTTCTGTCTTATATGGTCTTACTGCCGGACAGATAAACTTCTGTCGAATGATATTTGCCACCACTTTTTCAAAGGGAAGACCGTCTTTTTCATACATTGCCATGAAGAAAAACGGAAGCATGATCGTTACCATCAGGATGGCTGCGATACTGGAACCGATTGGTTTTCTCATGAACAGATAAAACGGAATTCCCGCAACTGCGGCAAGTGAAAAGAAAATCAGCTGCCGCTTTGTCAGATTTAATGCTACTTTTGTTTTTACCTTGGTAAGGTCTTTTGGTACTGGTACATACGCCATGGTATGCGCTCCTTTCCTGCCCGCTAGTGGGCATTGAATATAGATTTGCTAAGGCTTCCGGTCTTGAATAATGAAAATGCAAGAATCACGGTATAAGCCGCTACTGAAAACATAGCTGCATGAAGATCACTGGATATGGTCATTGCATTTACTAAAACTGCATAAATTCCCACACAGACCATCATGAAGAATCCCTGAAATGCCAGTGCGAACAAGCCTTTTAAATAGTTGTTTCCGATATTGCCCCATTCCTTATTGGTCATGGTGGCAAACGGAATTGGTGCTATGGAAGTATAAAGGTAAATTTCTATCATTCTTCCGAACAAGATTACCGTAATGATAATTGACAGAATGTGCATGGTAACACTGATCAACATCGTTTCCATGGATAGCAGGAACAAATCCCCTAACTCCATATCCTCCAGGGCATCCACAATCCGTGAAATTGCTTCTGTTGCATCCACCGCAGTGTTTCCTGATATCACCCCGGCGGCATTGTTGACCACATGCTGGCCAACATCAAAGACCGCCATCGTGATATTGAACGTATTCGTCACCAGATAAATGGCTACATACGCCTTAAAGATCCAGAGGAAAATGTTGTAAGTCTCAAATTCATGGAAATTGTTTTTCTGCGTTACCATCGTAATCAGTTCATAGCACAGGACAAAGGTGATGATCAGTCCCGCAATGGGGACAATCACCGTTTGGGATATATTCTGAATCAGATTAAAATCCCTGCATTCCATCCCTGCGGTGTCTGTCCCACCTGCCCGGCTATGGTTCCCACCTGCTCATTGACAGACGTGAACATGTTATCCAAACAGGACTTGATAAGCCCGATCAGGATATCCTTTATCGCTTCCGTAATTCTCTCAATGATGGTGTTCATCTACCACTCCTCTTAAGAGAACAATGTTGCCAGCTGTGGAATCAGGGTAGTTCCCAGCAGCATGATTCCGGCACCAGCCATCAGCTGTTTCATACCAAAATAGGTGTAAAACTCTGCTCGATGGCGGGCGGCGGCGTGTCAAGAAATTTATGGAATTTTTTTAGAACCGCCCCGGCGGGAACAGGTCAGGCCGTGACCTGTTCCACCTCCGGGATGGGTTTGAGATTAAAATGAATTTCAATAGAAATGTGTCGTGTCTTATCGCTGTCGATGTGTTCATGGACAACGATTTCTTTAATCAGACGGTTGAGGGTGGCAGCGTCCAGCTCCGTGATGTCGGCGTATTCCTGAATGGCGTCCACCCATTGCTTGGCGTCCACGGCAAGGCGGATTTCATCAGCCAGCTTCCTGCGCCCCTGTTCAACCCGTTCCTTTAGTTCAGCCTGTTCCTTCTGCGTCTTATCCAGCATGAGATTGAAGTTTGCTTCGCTGATACGTCCGGCAACCATGTCCTCATAGAGCCGCAGCACCATTTTTTCCAGTACCTCAATCCGTTCCTCGTGCTTCGTCAGGGAACGCTCCAACGCTTCCCGCTGGCCTTTCTGCTCGGCTTCACAGGTGTTGGTAAGCCGTCCGGCAACAGCTTCCCCGTCCATCAGGGCGGCCTTCGCACATTCCCGGATTTTGTTCAGCACAAGGCGGTAAAGGGTTTCGTACTCCACACGGTGCTGGGTACAGTGCTGTTTCCCATAGGCATTATAGGTCTTACAGGAATAAATCTGCTTCGGGTGCTTGTCGTTGGTGTAGCGGATAGTCAGTGATTTCCCACACTCGCCACATTTGAGAAGCCCCGCAAACAGGCTGATTTCCCCGGTCTGGCGGGAACGCTGCCGGGATTTCAGCTTGTCCTGCACGATGTCAAAGCTCTTGCGGTCAACAATCGGCTCATGCCGTTCCTCCACCACAATCCAGTCCTGCGGCTTTTTTTCCCCGATGGTGCCGATTTTGAAGCGGTAGTCCTTCTTCTGGGAAGCGATAGCCCCGGTATAGACGGGATTCATCAGGATGTCCTTGATTACCGAAAAATCCCACATATACCGCCCGTTTACCGGGTCTTTCTTTTCCCATTTAGTGCGGACATTGCGGAAGCCCCGTTCCCGGTTCCACCATGTAGGGCAAGGCACCTTCTGTTCTTCCAGCCTGCGCCGGATAAAGTTCGGGCCGTGTCCTTCCAGCGCCCAGCGGAAGATTTGCCGGACAATGGGGGCGGTTTCCTCGTCCACCAGCAGATGGTTTTTGTCCTCCGGGTCTTTCTGATACCCGAAAGGGGCGATACAGCCGGTAAACTGGCCTTGCTGGGCTTTCAGAAGGTAAGAGGAATGTACCTTCTTGGAAATATCCTTGCTGTACATCTCGTTGAGGATGTTCTTGAACGGCGCAATGTCGTTATTCTCCCGCATGGTGTCGATACCGTCATTCATGGCGATATAGCGGACGCCGTGGCGGGGAAAGAAGTCCTCAATGAGTGTGCCGGTCTGCAAATAATTTCTGCCCAACCTCGATAAATCTTTCGTTATGACAAGGTTTATCTGCCTGCGCTCGATGGCTTTGAGCATCCGTTTCAGGTCGGGGCGCTCCATGTTCAGCCCCGTGTAGCCATCGTCCTGATAGACTGCCACAACCTCCCATCCCTGCTTTTCGCAGTATTTTTCCAGCATATCCCGCTGGTTGGCAATACTGGCGCTCTCCCCGTCAAGGTCATCGTCTTTGGAAAGCCTGCAATAGATGGCTGCCCGGAAGCTGCCTGCCAGTATTGCGTCCATGTCTGTATATTCATATCCGTTCATCATAACCGTTTACCCGCACAATCCAGACGGAACACGGTTCTTCTGAACCTCATCCTTATTATACTCTAAATCTTGTGTTTTCGCAAGTATTTTCTTGCTGGTATTCTCGCCATATTTTGGGCAATCAGGCTCACAAAGACGTCTGTGGCGTCCAGTTCGCCGTCAAAAACTGTGGTAACATGAATCTCTGTTTTCGTTTTTGCCATAGGCAGTTATCCTCCATAATAGAATAAGCCAGACAAGGAGAAGGTCGGCAACGAAGTCCGGCAACGGGCTTCAAAAAACCTGAAAACTATCTCTGTCTGGCAGTTTGGCTCTTATTTTTATTTTCTTTTATTTTTCTGTTGTTTTGGTTGCTGATAAGGGGAAAAGCCCGCAGTTACGGGGGGTTTCCCGGCAACCGGCTCGGCAACGGGAGTGCAACAGGGTCGGCAACCGGCTGCATTTTTCAGAAGGGAAGCTCCATCTGTTCCGTGACTTCCTCAAATCCTTCCGGGATTTTTTCAGCTCCGTTGCTGATGTCCGTTGCTTTCGTTTCACGCTCCCAGCCCTTTTGCCTGCCGTATTCCGGGAACACACGGGGGGTTGGAAAAGTAATTCCAGCCCGTCACGCAATGGTTCATGATGTCGTTGACTTCCCGGATTTCCCATTGCTTCGGCTCGTCAAAGGGGTGGTTCAGGGCTTCCTTGAAAAGCTGCTTGGAACACACCATGCCGCCGGTATAGCGGTCAAGGTATGCCTGTATCATCCCGGCCTTGGTGTCCTCCGGCATGAAATCCCGCTGGTGTTCTTTGAGATAGCGCACCATTTCCGGGCTGAAAGACAGCTTAAAATCCCCCGCTGCGGTAAACCGTCATGGCTTCTGCCCCAGACCTGTGCAAGATAGGCTCTGGAAGCGGCTTCGTCCTCCAAAATGTGAACCTCGGCCTGTTCCGGGTACACCATGACCGGCAGGAAGCGCCGGTTGCCGGAACGGTCAAGGGGCAGGAAGTCAAGGGCATTGGAAGTGCCGCCGAACACACATTGCCGCAGCCTGTCCTCCGGGTGGGTTTCGTATGGGATTTTATAGACCTCCTTCTGTCGGCTTAAAAATGACTTGATTTCCTCAATGCTCTTGGCATTGGCGGTGGCAATCATCTCCGACATCTCGATAATCCAGTGGCCTTGCAGCTTGCGGTACACGTTATCATCATCCAGCTTCCGCAAATCATCGGAAAACCACTCGTCTTTTACTGCCAGCAGCCGGAAAAAGGTGGATTTCCCGGCTCCCTGACCGCCCACCAGACAGAGCATGACTTCAAATTTACAGCCGGGGCAAAATGCCCGGTGGATGGCTCCCAGCAGGAACAGCCGCAGGGCTTCATAGGTGTACTGGTCGGTGTCGGCTCCCAGAAAGTGGCGCAGGCAATAGCGGATACGCTCCTGCCCATCCCATGAAGGCCGTTCAGGTAGTCCGGACGGGTGGTAGCCGTTTTCATTGGCAACAATCCCGATGGCGGCGGTAATCTTTTTCTCACTGGTAAGCCATAGGTTTCTTCCAGATACAGGAGCAGATAGTTCATATCCGTGTCCGTGATGGCGGTGCCGATGCGGTGGTAGCCGATGGGCTTTACAATGTCCACTCGCTCGGTCAGCAGATTTTTTGCGATTGCCCCGGAAAGCAGCGGGTCATTCTGAAAGACGGTCAGGCAGTTGCGGATACTGTTGCGGACGCTGCCTTTCTCGGTGCTTTCCAGCATGGCCTTTACTTCCTCAATGCTCCGGGGCGGGGCTGCTTCTTGTATGGTCTGTTCTGCGGCCTGCCGTATCTTGGGCGGCAAGCTCTGCCATTCGTCTTTCAAGATTGCTCACTTCCTTTCCATAGTCAACGATAAGGACTGCCCGTTCCTCCATATCCGGGGAGAGCAGCACATCCAGCAGATATTCCACATGGGATTGCTTCTGCAAGGCTTCCACAAAAAGCGGGTGCCATGCTTCTTCCGGCATCTTAGGGGCATAGTCCCGTTTCCAGCGGCGCAGAAGATGGTAATAATCGGACAGCACCCGGAAGCAGTAACGCTCCATGCGGCAAAACCGCTGTTCCGGGGTTTCCTGCCGGGGTTTGGGTTTTCTCCTGCCGGGTGGTTCCCTGTCCTCATAGGGGATGGAGAACTCCTGCGCCAGCATGAGGGCGGCTTCCTTCGGACTGACAGCTTCCAGACGGGAAACAAAGTCAATCACATCCCCGTCTGCCTGACAGCCGAAACAGTGAAAGCGCCGGTCAACCTTCATGCTGGGGTTTTTATCAGCATGGAAGGGGCAGACACACATCCCGTTTCGTCCCACCCGGATTCCAGAATGCTCCGCAGCCTGCCGGGTGGTAACAGACTGCTTGACAGCTTTAAATACATTCAAATAAATCCTCCTGAAAATAAGAAAAGCGCCTGTCATTCTCGAAAAAGAAAATAGCAAGCGCCTATTAAAGTTCCATATCCTGTTTTTTCTCTGTGCGGGGCTGCTTCCGTTTCTCGGCCTGTTCTTCCCGGATACGCTGCGTCCGGCCTTTGACTGCCTGCTGGATGGACGGTTTCTTTCCCGGCTCGGCGGTCTGGCGGTACTGTTCAGACGGAAGAACCTGATTGAGCCAGTGACGCACATCCCGGAGAATCTTCACATCCTCCTGTAATGCGGACAACCGTTCCTTATATCCGGCAACTTCTCCGGCAAGCTGTGTCTGTTCCTCATTCAGCTTTTTAATGCTGTACTTCTTCTCCTTCAAATGCACCTTGAAATAACGGATAGCGGCATTATAGGCGTCCAGCTCGTCCCGATGGGCGGCGGCAAACTGTTCCCGTGGCTTCTTAAACCGGATGGCAGCATACTCCACATGAACCGGCTTATGGGCTTCAAAGTTGGCGATATGGGAAAGCAGGGTGTTGATTTCTTTCATACGCTGTTCTTTCGGCTTCATCTCTGCCCGGATGGAAACGGCCTGCCCGCTGACGGTATCCAGATAAGCGTCCAAACTCTGCACAGTGGACAGCTCCTTTTCCCGCAGATAGCGGATAGCTTCCATAACCTTGTTGAAATCGGCAACGCTGCCTGTAAGCTGGCCTTTGCTTGTCCAGCCTGTACGTTCCTCCCGGCGCAAATCCAGATATTTCCCCAGCAGCTCCGGCAGGGTGGGTTCCTTCGATTCCTGCAAGGCTTCCAGCAGGGCGGCTTTTTTCTCCTTCAGGTCTGCAATCCAGCCTTTCAGGTGGCGTACCATCTGCCGGATAGATTGCATAAGGGAATTGGCGGCTTTGATGTCCCGGTTCAAGTTGCCGATGTTGGTCTGTATCCCTCGTTTCTCCATCTGGCTGACTGCTGGCCCCATATGGACGGTGGGGATTTTATCAAGCCCCTGCCGTTCATAGGAACGAAGGTCAAGGCGCTCCGGGCGTCCGTTGGCTTCCAGATAGCGGTTAGCGGTAGCCGCCCAGCCCTGCCGCCAGATCTCTCCGTACTTCTGGTCGTTCCAGTCCACGGTATCCTCCTTGTGGCTTTTCCAGCTCCCGGACGGGAGCCGGATACGCTCGCCGTTCTCGTCAAGGTCATAAACCTTCCGGCTCTTGGGAAGCCATTTCCCGTTTTCGTCCATTGCCCGCATGGTCAGCAGGATGTGGGCGTGGGGATTCCCATTCCCTTTGTCGTGGATGGCAAAATCGGCAATCATGCCTTTAGAAACAAAAAAACTCCCGGCAGTAGTCCCGGATAAGGTCGGCGTGCTGTTCCGGGGGGATTTCCCTCGGTATGGCAAGCACGATTCTCCGGGCAAGCTGGGAGTTCCATTGCTTCTCGATAGCTTCGGCGGCGTTCCACAAAGTATTGCGGTCTGCATACGCTGGTGGGGCGTGGGGCGGCAGCATGATTTCTGTATGGACAATCTCGCTTTTATGGGAATAGTATTTCTGCTTCTGGTCGTACTCGGAAAACAGCCGTTCCCCACTCTGGTAGGCGGCAGACGCAACGGCTGACTGGTGGTTGCTGCGCTGGATTATTTTTATATCATGGTGTGGACAGGGCATAGCGTTCCTCCTTCCTGTGGTTGATTTTGGGCAAAAGAAAAGCAGGAAACCGTTTCTGATTTCCTGCTTAGTGGTGTCGCTGGTAGGCGATTAGTATTCAGTTTTGAAGGTTCGGGTCAGGTTGGCTCGATGATGGAAGCTGTCTAATAGCTTAAAAGTTTTTGTTCGCAAATTTACTTGTAATTCCAGTTTCTGTTTTATAAAATCCAAAAATCAGAAAAATAATTCCAACAACTACTCCTGCAAATACGGTAGTCTGTGTAGAATATTAAGAAGAAGTAAGGATATACACAAAACGATTTCTACCAAACCTAATGTTTTGCCAATACCAATAAAAATATTAGGTGCTATGCTTTGTGCATAATCCCAATGCTCTTGTGACTTCCGAGATGTAGGCGTATTGTATCCGTTACCGGATGTCATATCTTTTACCGGGTGCTTCTTTAAGATATATCCTACAAAAACCATAACAAAGGGTATGATGAAATTCAAAGCAATCAATCCATACATAAAACCATCTCCTTAGATAGTGTTCGTCATTAGCTTTATTATACTACGGGCAGTCCTGTTTTGGAATAGATAAATTGTAAACTTGCTGGACGGGAACAGCTTGCAGCGCAAGGTGTTCCCGGGCGGCAAGTCCACAAAGGGGTAGCTGGCGCAGCCAGCGCAGGGGAAGTGTAGCGTCCCCTGTGATGATTGGAAGCAGCCGCAACGGTGCTGAAAATCATCCGCTTTCCGCAGGAAGCCCCCGGCAGGGCGCAACGCACCGGCTTGACCGGTGTATAGTTGCGCCCTTACTCCGTAAGGGATTCCCCGGCTACCCGCCCTTTCACGCTTTCTGCAACTATTTCCTTCATGCCACTTTGAGAAAATGCCTGTTTCAGAATGTCCATCACATCCTCGTCTGTCAGCACTTCCGGCCTTAAAAGGAAACTTTCCAGCATAGCTCCTCTGGTACAGAGCCGGTGCGTCCGTTCCTTCCGGGTAAGCTGCTTCACCTGGTGTTCCAGTATTTTTTCTTCATGCTGCGCCCGCCGCAGTCTGGCTTCGCCTTTGGCAATCTCCTGATTCAGCTTTTCCAGCTTCTCATTTATCATGGCAGCCCTCCTTTGGGAAGCAGCGTGTAAATGCGGTTTGGTTCTCCCACACCCCGGCGCACCCGCAGGATAAGCCCGATGTCCTCCAATTCTTTCAGGGAACGCTTCACAGTGACGGGGCTGCGGGAGAGGGCTGCCGCTAATTCCATGATAGGAAAACGGACAAACAAAATGCCGTTGCTATCCTCTATCCCTGCCGTAAGGGTGGTGTTCAGCAGACGGGCATACATGACTTTTGCTGTGCTGCTGATCGGCAGCCGAAGCATTGCGGCGGGTAGCGGCATACAAGGCGGCAGAACCGTGTCTGCGCTCATAAATTCAAATTCCATTTAACTGATTTTCTCCTTTCGCTTGGCTCGTTTTGACAGGTAATGGGGGCAGTCTATCACGACAGCCGGAAACTCTGCTTGCACTTATGCTGGCACTTCCGGCACAGGTCGTTGTAGGCCACACGCCCCCGGTCATTGAGGAAGAAGGAAAGCTCCAACTTCCGTTTCTTGCTCATTCTCGGCATAGTGCCTCCTATCATAGAAAATCCGCCCATTTCAGCCGTAACAACGGGAACAGGCGGATAAAGGTTTTTGGTGTCATGTTTCGGGGCGATTTTCAAGGAAAATACGGCCATAGAGCCGCTTTGAAATGCCCCATAGTATTACGGACGGGGCAGACTACACCCCGACGATTTGTCGTGTTTGGGTAGCGTTTTGGTATCAGTTCTGCCGGGTTGTCCTGCTGTCGTTCCTGCCCCTGAATCTCACAGCGGCGTTTCGTTCCCGTTGGTACGCTCGCTGCGGTCAAGGTTCCTCCATTTCCTTGCCGCAGGTCGTTGCGCTACATCGCCGGGGAGCATATCCCATCAGGCCGGTCATTCGATTGGAAATAATCCATCGATGAACTGACTTAATCATAGCTCATTTTTGAACCCTTTCCCGTATGTCCATAAAATAGGAAAACCGCCCCAAAATCGAAAAATTCCACGATTTCGGAACGGTATATGGTATAATAAGGAATAACAGCGGCAGCCAGCCGCAGGAAGGAGCGATGTGTTTATGAAAACCCGCATTTCCGTACAGGAACGCCTGAAAGATTTACGGGTGGAACGGGGCTTGAATCTGGAAGAACTGGCACAGGAAACCGGCATTTCAAAATCAGCCCTCGGCAGTTATGAAAACGACAACGACGAATACAAGGAAATTAACCACGGCAGCCTGTTGAAGCTGGCAGACTTCTATCAGGTGTCGGTTGACTATCTGCTCGGCCTTACCAATAATCGGAGATATGAAAACACCCCGATAGAAGAATTACATTTGAGTGATGAAGTCGTGGAACTGCTGAAAAGTGAACGCTTCAATAACCGGCTGCTGTGTGAGATTATCTCCCATGAAAAATTTAAGGAATTGCTGGCAGACGCAGAAATCTATGTGGACGGGATAGCAACCATGCACTTCCATGACACAAACAGCTCACTGGCTGCTTTACGGGCTATGGTACTGGAAGAACACCCCGAAGCTGCGGCAGACCGGGCAATCAAAGTGTTGGAAGCCTGTCAGATAGAGGAAGAAGATTTTTTCTGCCATGTGACGCACAAAACATGGGACGTCATTCTCCATGATATACGCAAGGCGCACGAAAATGACAGCGAAAGTGCGCCGGATACCACGCCTGCCGATGAACTTATACGGGAAGTACAAAAGGCCATGCAATCTCCGGGGGACAGGGTTCAGCAATTCACGGAGATATTCTGCAAGGCGTTCCGGCTCAAATACAAGCGGCTCTCACAAGAGGAACGAAGCCTTTTGAAAAAGCTGTTCAAGAAATCCCCGCTGATAAAACAGTCTGGTATGAACTTCCGGCGCAGGCCGTGGAAATAAAAACAGCCGTTGTAGGATTTTGTTCCTACAGCGGCTGTTTTTATTTATGAATCTTCTCCAACAAAAGACAGGATATTTTCATCAGTTTGTAATGTAATTGTTGCGCTTTCTGAATCATCAGAATAAACTCTTGTTCCATATACGCCTGTAACAGGCTCCTCTAAATTTTCAAAAGTTAATCCGAGTTTCGAAGAAGAATTGTCAATCTTTTCAAGCGAATATGTACCTGTCCATTCTTGTTTATGAGTGTTATCTGTTAAGATAAAACTTTTTTCTTCAAAACTCAATGTCAAATCCAATACTGGTATGTCATCATGCACTGAACCTGAGAATAACATATTACCATCTAAATCAGTAATAAATTCTAAAGACCAGTTATATGATGATACCGACCGAGTTTGGGAAGAATCACACGAACATAAGCCTACACACATAAAAAAACATACGCATATTGCCAATAACCGTTTCATTTTACCTATTACCAACCTTAATTCACAACTGTTTTGCATTTAATTAGGGAAGTGTCACAGGGTAAGAAATAGCGAAAGCTCCACCGCCTGCCAAGGCATTATTAGCGGTAGCAACACCAGAAACAGAAACCGTTCCCTTATCTCCGCTATTACCTGTTCTTCCAGTATCCACATCAGTTTCGATTGTTTCTTCACCGTCGGCTAATTCTGCAAATGCCGTATTGGTGGATTTTTTGTTCATAAGCACATTAACTGTACCAGTCATACCAGTGAACTCCGGTTTTGGAGATTCATACCACGGTACATACAACTTCACATGAACTTGAATCCCATCATCCTCATCATAAGTTGCATAAGAGTTAATACGAACATTAGCGACTGCTCTTTTGGTGACACCATCGGAAATCATAACATCGGTTAAGTATCCGTCATATTCTCCAATGACTACCGGCTGTTGAGTATCCGTTATTTCCGTTGTTGTTTACGCTGCAAAAGCAGGAACCGCACTCACAGAAAAAAGCATACAAAACGCTACCAACGAGGTAAACAATCTTTTACTAAATTTTTTCATAAACAATGCTCCTTTCTAAAATGACCAGAACCTACATTTTTTGTATTCAGTTATTGGCAATATGCTACTAACCTGCAAGCACACTCTCAAATCATAAAATGTTTCAAATGTACTTGTTTTATTTTATGATAGCACTTATTTACATTGGGTACAATAGAAAATATACACAATTAAAATTTAATTTTTTGTGCAAATCGAATCAAATATAAAATTATATCGCTTTAGATATTGTCCTGTTCTAATTTAATCACATTCATAATACCACAATTCAAGGCTTCACAAATGCGAACCAGCGTTTCCATGCTGATATTCTTTCCCTTGCCCATGTTGGCAATCATATTTGTGGTAAGACCGGCGGCAAGCCGCAAATCCTCTTTCCTCATGCCACGCTCTTTCAGTGTGTTCCATAGTGGCTGATAACTAATGTGCATAGGCTTCCCGCCTTTCTTTCCATCGTCAAGTGTTTTATACCCATTATAGCAGAAATCTTGCGTTTCCACAATATTTCTTGACTACACCGCCGGTTCCGTCTGGATTGTGCTTTTCCTTTCTCCGCTTTTATTACATCTAATTAGCCATGAGCTGTTTGATGCCCTGGCTCTTTATTGATGTGTGATAAAGAAGCAATAGAAGTGTAAAAAATTTTGCCGTTCCTATCCGGCACTTGCGCATTGTGTCGGATAGGTCGGGCGGTTATTCGGGCAAGTCCACCTTGCCAACAAAAGAATAATAAATCTCAATGTCCTGTCTGCGGGTCTTGTTCTCGTCATAGCTGCACTCATGCACAACAATTTTCTCTACAAACTCCCGCAGCAGAGTAGGGGTAAGTTCTTCAAAGCTGGTATGCCGCCGGACAACATTCATAAACTTTTCTGCGTTCACGGTGGCTTCCTGTGCTTTGGAAAGCTCCGCTTGGATAGCGGCGGCTCTTTCTTTCAGTTCCCGTTGCTCTGCTTCATAGTCTGCCGACAGCTCTGTGAAACGCTCGTCTGATATGCGCCCAGTCACGCTGTCCTCATACAGCCGCTTGAAGATAGCGGATAACTCGGCTATGCGTTTCTCGGCGGCTTCCAGTTCCTTTTTCTTGGCGGCGTTCCTGCGCTTGCCCCCGTCCTCGTTCTGCTCAATCAAGAGCTTCATAAACCGGGCTTCATGCTTTGCCGCATAGCTTGTCACTTTCCGCAGATTGGAGAGTACACCAGCGGTCAAGAGGTCGGTGCGGATAAAGTGCGCCGTACAGTCATGGGTGCGTTTCTTGTAGTTGCCGCAGATATAACAGTCCTGCTTGCGCTTGTCTGTCTGGTATCGCTGCTGATACATGACGCTGCCGCAGTCCGCACAGAACAATATGCCGGAGAACAAGCCCACTTCATCATAGCGGTTGGGGCGTTTGCGCTGCTTGCGTAACTCCTGCACACGCTCCCACATCTGGGTGTCAATGATAGGCTCATGGTGGTTCTCGAAAATCGCCTGTTTCTCAATGGGGTTCTCTACGCTGTGCTTGGTCTTGTAGGACGGCTTCTCCGTCTTGAAGTTTACCAGACAGCCCGTGTACTCCCTGTTTTCAAGGATATGTACCACGGTATTGGTCGCCCACTTGCACTCATAGCCGGGGTGGTAGCGGCGGGTGCTTCCCGTCCGACGGTATTCCAGCGTTCCCGGCGTGGGGATCTCCTGCTCTGTGAGCATACGGGCTATCTTGGTCGGCCCGTTCCCGGCAAGGCACAAGCTGTAAATCTGCCGCACAACAGGGGCGGCTTCCCCGTCAATGATAAAATTTTCGTCCTCGTCCATAAAGTAGCCGTATACGGGTTTGCTCGTGACGGGCTTCCCGCTCATACCCTTAGACCGTTTTACTGCTTTGATTTTCTTGCTCGTATCTCTCACCAGCCATTCGTTAAAAATGTTCCGCAGAGGGGCAAAATCATTGTCGCCCTGTGCGCTGTCCACTCCGTCATTGATAGCGATAAAGCGGACGCCTTTCTGTGGGAAAATCATTTCCGTATACATTCCCACTTGCAGATAGTTTCGCCCTAACCGTGACATATCCTTGACGATAACGGTGCCGACTTTTCCGGCTTCAATGTCCGCAAGCATGGCTTGAAAACCGGGTCTTTGGAAGTTCGCCCCAGAATAACCGTCATCTGTGTACCATTGCAGATTGGAAAAGCCGTTCTGCTTCGCATAGGTTTCAAGAATACGCTTCTGGTTTGAAATAGAATTGCTCTCACCTTGCAGCTCGTCCTCGTGGGATAATCTCGGATAAAGGGCGGTAATAAGGTTTCGGGTGGTCTGTCTTAACATAGTGTCCTCCATTTCCGACAGCCAGCCCCACTATTCCGTATGACTATCATACCACACGCCGGGGCTGGCTGTACAGTCCTTTCTGCTTCTTTACGTCCCGTCAAATTGCCGATTTTTGTGTAGCAGCTTCCGCTTCCAGCACTTTCAGCATTTTATCGGCGGCGGTGGCGGTGGTGTCCTGCTTGAAATAGCCGGAAACGACAAGGACAGAATTACCTATGCGGATTTCCGTCACGCAATCCGGGCGGCGGGTGCTGCGGTCATTCTTTGGGGTGTTGGTCATAGGCGGCTCTCCTTTCTGTTCATCAGCTTTTTCAGTTGTCCCATTTTCTCCTGCGCCGTGGCTTTTCGGAAGTTGCTCCCGGTAAAGCGGACAGGAGAACACATTTCAATCAGACGGTCATAAATGCGGGCGTGGGCGGTGTCCTCCGGGTGCTGCAAGTCCTCCAGCGTGAGATTAGTCGTGACGATCAGCGGCCTGCCGCTGCGGTAACGGCTGTCAATCACGTTGTAGACCTGCTCTAAGCCCGTATTCCGTTCCCCGTTCCATTCCAAAATCGTCAAGGATAAGCAGCGGGAAGCTGCAAAGTCGGGAGATATATTCATTCCTGCCCTCAAAGCTGGCGGCAAGGTCACCCAATATCAATGCAAAGTTTGTCATGCACACGGGGATTTCACGCTCCATAAGGGCATTTGCGATACAGCCCGCAAAATAGCTCTTGCCTGTGCCAACGCCGCCCATAGCAGATAGCCAATGTTGCGCTCTTTCATGGTTTCCCAGTTCTCCACATAGAAATGGGCGTGTTCCATTTGCGGGCACTTGCCGTTGTCGTTCTCAAACGTCCAGCCCTGCATAGCCGGGTCTGTAAAGCCCCGCCGCTTCAACCGCTCGACAGTTTCAAGGTGACTGCGCTGTTTCTCTGCGGCTTCCCGTTCCTCACGCTCTGCCCGCTGGCAGTCACATTCTGCCGGGTGGCGGTCACGCCCCAGCCATGCGGCGGTTTCTTTGGGGAAATAGCCCTCTTTGGGCTTGTGGCACTTCCCGCAGTATAAAAGCCCGTCCTCGCCGGTGTAGTCCTCCGGCTCCGGCGTGGTGTCGGTCATATTCAAAATCATTTCATCAAATCCATTCGTCATAAGCTCTCGCCCTCCTTACAGGTATAATCGGGTATGCCCTTTTTCGGGGCTTTCTTGGCTGCGTCCTCCTGCGCCCACTTGAAAATCGTGGCTGCATGGCTCTTGTATTTCCTCCCGCTGGAAGCGATATGGCAGGATAGGCGGTCAATGTAATACTCCCACTTGCCGGGAAGCTCTGTTTTCAGCCCGTCAAGCTCCGTATCGGAAAGAATGACATTGTGGTATCTGCCATAGGCGGCGGGGGCGGGGTGTCCCGTTTCTAACTCTCTCTCTTTTTCTATTTCTATATCTATCTCTTTCT
>ENA-OPYW01000043-OPYW01000043.1-human-gut-metagenome-genome-assembly--contig:-NODE-43-length-15111-cov-1.394487_pt1 | contig 15111 bp, 15 predicted proteins | sample MGYA00242473_ERZ504483 | MGnify/ENA primary metagenome ERZ504483 (study PRJEB26092, sample SAMD00036221) | human gut metagenome | host: Homo sapiens | study: EMG produced TPA metagenomics assembly of...
TGAGTTAAAAGTAGAGCACAACGAGGTGATTCTCATTCGATGAGATTGGAAGTGTACTGAAGATCAAAGAGCTGCAGAACACAAAGGAAGAGCTTTTCAAGTCTCTTGAAATGTTTTACAAAGTATTCTATCTCGGAGAAGAGATGGAAGAAGAGACAGAGGAATAAATAGTTAGATAAACAGAGTATGGTTTATCTGTCGGATTTTTAAATTAGAACAAAGCCCATGGCGGAATCTGAATGATAAGTTTGTTGAACTTATCAGAATTCCTGCTATGGGCTTTTGTTTCCGTTTAACGATATGTCACTTTTTATCCGAGCAATAACTTCAGAACGTCTCTTACCTTTTTCACCGGAGTGATTTTCAGCTTATCCTTTACTTCCGCAGCTACATCTTCGAGATCATCTGTGTTGTCAAAAGGAATCAATACTTTTGTAATACCGGCCCTCTGGGCAGCCATCAGTTTCTCAGGAAGCCCACCGATTGGAAGTACACCTCCGCGGAGGGAAACTTCACCGGTCATGGCATAATCCGGGCTGACAGTCTTTCCGGTAACAAGGGAAGCAAGTGCTGTGGTTAATGTAATGCCGGCAGATGGACCGTCTTTTGGAACAGCTCCTTCCGGCACATGAATGTGCAGATCATGATCCTGAAAAACCTTGCTTTCTTTAGGATAAAGAGATTTCACAAGTGTCAGTGCAATCTGTACAGATTCTTTCATGACATCTCCAAGCTGTCCGGTGATGATCACCTTTCCTTCCCCTTCTGTCAGCTTTGTCTCTATAAATAGAATCTCACCGCCGGCCTGTGTCCATGCAAGTCCGGTGACAACACCAGGCTGCGCGGAAGTTAATTTCTGGTCATGATGCAGTTTCTTACGGCCAAGATAGTCTTTCAGATTCGATTTATTTACTGTCAGAGTCTGCCCCTCTTCTTTCACAAGACGCACAGCAGCAGAACGACAAAGCATATCGATCTGTTTCTTAAGTCCACGGACTCCGGATTCCATCGTATAATCTTCAATGACCTTGCGCAGTGCACCATCCGTTATCTTCAACATTTTCTTTTGGATTCCCATAGCGTCCATTGCCTTTGGAAGTAAGTGCTTTCTGGCAATATGGAATTTTTCCACAGCCGTATATCCTGGAAAATCGATCACTTCCATACGGTTTAGAAGCGGTTCGGGAATCGTATCTGTAGAATTCGCTGTGCAGACGAACAGAACATTGGATAAGTCATATGGAACATTCATATAATGATCTGTAAATGTACTGTTCTGCTCCGGGTCAAGCACCTCAAGCAATGCACTTGCCGGATCTCCGCCATAATCTTTCGCAAGCTTATCCACTTCATCAAGAACTACAACAGGATTGGAAGCGCCACTGCGTTTAATCCCTTCCATGATGCGTCCCGGCATAGCGCCGATATAAGTTCTTCTGTGACCGCGGATCTCAGCTTCATCTCGGATACCGCCGAGACTGATGCGGACATATTCGCGGTTTAACGCCCGGGCAATACTCTGTCCGATACTTGTCTTACCGGTACCAGGCGCACCGACAAAAAGGAGGATGGAACCATACTGTTTCCGGTTCAGTGCCATAACAGCAATCTGCTGGATGATACGTTCTTTGACTTTCTTGAGTCCATAATGATCTTCATCAAGAATCTTTTCTGCCCGGTTTAAATCAATCGGTGTAAATTCCGGATGCTTCCAGGAAAGACTGATGACAAAATCAAGATAGTCATAGAGAAGTCCATATTCATGGCTGTCTTTCCCTTCCTGCTTCATACGATTCAGAACTTTGTCCGCTTCCTTGCGGGCATCTTCATTCATGCCGGATTCCCGGATCTTTTTTTCAAAGGCACGGACATCGGAAATGTTTTCCGGGTGCATCTCATCTAATTCTTTCTGAAGGTAATCAATCTGCTTCTTAATTGCAGCCTCTCTGTAAAGCTGCTCCTGGTCACCTTTCTGTGCCTCCTGTGCTTCAGAAGAAACTTTAGCGACTTCCATGAATTCCTTGATCGCATTCTCAATCAATTCACAGCGTTCACGGCGGGAATCTGTCTCAACAATTGCATATTTTTCTTCGGAAGTAATGTTCAGATAATCTGAAAGAGCAGAACCGAGGTCATAGATATTCTTTCTCTGGATAATGTAGCTTCTTGCCCAGATCCCCCACTGATAATTCTGAACAAATTTCAGAAGCGCGTTCCGCAGGTTTGTGAAAGTCTGCTTCTCTTCTTCTAAGGGAAGATCATCTACTTCCGGGCGAATGGAAGCTGTAGCTGTAATCTGTCCGTTCTCATCCAGCTCAATATCGTCAAGACTGACACGTTCTAATGTACGAATCTGGATGCTGTCATCATCACCGATGGATTCGACTCTCGCAGACATACCGACCGGGTAAATATCATCTATAGTAACAGTAGTCTCATCCACTTCATTTTTCAAAAATGGAAACAGAATATCTGTACCGACTTCAATCTGGTCTGCAGCAGCCCCCGGAAAGAAATCACGTTTAAAAAAATAAGTGATATCAGGGAGCAATAATATATTAAAAACAGGACGAATAATCATAAAAACACTCCTTTCGTCTCATGATTTATCATATCACCGTCAGCGATTCAAAATGGTGGGATATGTTGTGTAATGCAGGTGCCGCGAACAGAAAACTGCTTACAGCTGTGCCATCAGAAAGTTTAGCGATCCCGCAGGATTCTCAGTTCCTTTTTCCAAAAGAGAGACAAGAGCAGAGATTGTCTGTTCAATCTCATCTGCTGTTGAAGGTACTAAGGTGTTATCCATCTTAACAGTCAGTACAATCAGTACGATTTCAGCAAGAGAAACAGGGTCAGCACAGCGGATTAAATCCTGTGCAATCCCTTGTTCAATAATGGAAGCAAGAACCGGCTTGAGTGAAACGATGAGATGATTCATGTACTTTTGATGAAGAAAAGCCCGCTCCGGTGCAGCCTTTGTAGTTGATGGCTGGGTCTTTAAAAAAGCCGCAGAGGAATTTCGGCAAGCCTGAAAGATCAGAGCCATGCGTGTGAAAGGTGAAATCTCTCTTTGCTCTGCAAGATGTCTTGCTGTTGTTATTGGAGCTTCATAATTGCGTTCTACCAGTGCTTCAAGAATTGCATCTTTGGAAGAAAAATAATAATAAATACTTCCTTTTCCAATTTCAGCAGTCTGAGCAATCTCACTGACAGAGATATTAGAAAGTTCTTTGGTTTCCAGAAGCTTTTGAAGAGCATCTAGAATTTTATCGTATTTTAATTGTTTTGGCATAGAAGTCCGCCTCGTATATTCGTAAGTATATTTGGCCAGTTCCAGATTACGGGAATTGACCGATATCCTTTTAAGTATAGCACAATAAAGTCGGAAGAACCAATAAAATAGAAATAAAAAAGAGGACAAAAAAAGGACACTTTGAAACAAAAGATTGTCTGAAATAGATAATTGACCGTGAGTCGAAAAAGTGATAGATTAAAAACATAGCAAATCGACCACCGGTCGAAAAATGAAGGACTGAAAAGGAAAGGGAGAGAAAAATGACATACGCAGACATGTTTTCAAAAGTAAAAGGAATGATGATGGAAGCAGACGTAAGTACTGTGAATGAACATCTTGCATATCAGTTCAATGTAACAGGAGAAGCAGAGGGAATCTTTTATGCAGAGGTAAAAGAGGGAAAGCTGTATGTGGAACCATACGAGTATTATGACAGAGATGCGATTTTTACTTGTTCGGCAGAGACATTATTTAAGATCAACGAGGGAAAGCTGGATCCGGTTCTGGCAGTAACACTGGGAAAATTGAAAGTAGAAGGTAACATTGACAAAGCTTTGTATCTGAAAAAACTGATTGATAGCAGAAAAGCAGAACAGAATGCAATAAAGAAAACACAGAAACAGAAATAACTGTAAAAAGGAAGCAAAGGTGAAAAAGATGATGCATTACGGAAAACTTCTTGCACTTGCAGGTCTGGTGGGAATCGTATCAGCAGAGGCAGGTGGAAGTGCATACTTTTACAGAAGAACAATGATGCGTTATAACGCAAAGACAGAACGCACGATGAAGATGTCCGGGGTAGACTGGGATCAGTATTTCTCAAAGATGAAGGAATGCAGGGAGTGGATGATGGAGCAGCCTCATGAAGATGTCTGGATCCGGTCGGAAGACAGTTTGAAGCTTCATGGAACGTATTTCCAGGGAGCAGGAAATGTCGAAGAAAAGAAATGCAAAAAAGCAGTGATCTGTTTTCATGGCTACACGAGTCAGGGGCTTGCAGATTATGGAAGTATTTCAAATTATTATTTGAAGCGTGGTTATAACGTTCTTCTTGTCGATCAGAGATCGCATGGGCAAAGTGAAGGGAAATACATTGGATTCGGATGTAAGGACCGTTATGATGCATATCGATGGATTGAATGGGTGATTGGACAGGAAGGAGAAAATGTTCAGATTCTCCTGCATGGTAATTCTATGGGAGGCGCTACAGTATTGATGGCAAGCGGGCTTGATCTGCCGCAGCAGGTAAAAGGAATTATTGCAGATTGTCCGTTTACTTCGCCCAAGGCAGTGTTTACACATGTACTTCACAGTATGTATCATCTTCCGGCGTTTCCAATAATACAGATTGCGGATGCGGTAAATAAAAGACAGGCAGGATACGGACTGGATGAGTGCAATTCTGCCCGTGAAGTCAGAAAAGCGAAGGTTCCGGTTCTTTTGATCCATGGAGACGCAGATACATTTGTTCCGTGCAGCATGTCGGAAGAAATCTATAAAAACTGTAAATCTCCAAAACAGAAGCTGATCATCCACGGGGCAGGACACTGCGAAAGTTATTATAAAGACAGAGACGCTTATGAAGGAGCAATGGATTCATTTATAGGAGGAATCATAGAATGATGAAAACAAGAAAAGGATATCCTGTATACCCACTGACGGTAGCGCAAAAATTTCATTTGTATTATCTGCCATTTTGTCCGAATGCGGCAGTACTGAATATTGGCACAAGCCTGACAATTGGCACAGATCTGGATCGGGATGTACTCCGAGAGTCCATTTACAAAGCATATGAGAGAAATGAAGGGATGCGGATACGCTTTGCAAAGGACAAAGAGGGGAATGTATATCAGTATGTTGTAAGTGCAGAGCAGGACAGACAAGAACGGGAGATAGAGTTCGTTGATTTCTCCAATGTGACTATGGAAGAGGCAGCTGATACGATGCAGAAATGGACAACAGTTCCATTCCCACTCGAGGATTCACCGATGACGAAGATTAAAATGATCCGCACTTCAGATGGATTCAACGGAGTGTATTTCCTCGGACATCATATGGTGGTAGATGCCCAGTCACTGATCACATTTCTGAAGGATATTATTGAGCTGTACTGTAATGCAAAATACGAAGGTGTCCCATATCCAAAGGATATGTGTTCTTACATAGATCAGGTAAAGAAGGATCTCGCCTATGAAGCCGGAAGTAAAGCACAGCAGCGAGACAGAGAATTTTTCAGGGAACTGATTGAAGCATCAGAGCCGGTTTATAACGGTGTTAATGGAACAGATAAGTTGGATGCAGCGAGGGAAATGTTTAAAAATCCAAAGCTTCGTTCTGCATTTAATGCGACAGATGATGTGAGTTCTGCATTGGATATCTTTCATTTGGAAGCAGAACCGACCAAACGTCTGATGGATTTTTGCGAAAAGTACCGGGTATCTCTGGCATGTCTTTTGTTGATGGGATTACGTACTTACTTCCAGAAAATGAATGGACAGGAGGATGTATCGATCAATAATGCGATTGCCAGAAGAGCTACATTAAAGGAAAAGAAATCCGGTGGAACAAGAATTCATTCGTTCCCGTTTCGTACCGTATTTTCAGAAGATGTGAAGTTTATTGATGCAGTATATGAAATCCGTGATAAGCAGAATGAATTATTCCGTCATGCAAATTATGACCCGACAGAATATTTCGCATATCGCTCCAGGACATATCCACAGCCACAGAAAGGACTGACGTATGAGCCGATGTCTTTGACTTACCAGCCGATGACATTGCAGGAGAAAGGACTGGAAGATCTTGGAGGAATTCAATATAAGACAAAATGGTATCCGAATGGAATGACAACACAGGCAATGTATCTGACAGTCATGCATCGACCAGAGGATAATGGATTGGATTTCAACTTTGAACATCAGAAAAAAGCAATCTCAAGAGAAGAGCTGGAATATCTGTATTATTATTTATGTAAAATTATGTTCAAGGGAGCAGAAAATCCTGAACTTACAATTGGAGAAATTATAAAGCTTGTATAAAAGAAAGATGATCCGGATCATGTTGAGAATCACGATCAGGACAGAATGGAAAGGAAAAAATCATGTTTGAGCAGTTAGTAGATATTATTTGTAATTATGTAGAAATTGAACAGGAAAATATCAAGCCGGAATCACGTTTTATGGAAGATCTTGGATTCACATCCTTTGATTTTATGAGCATGCTTGGGGAAATAGAAGATGAGATGGATGTGGAGATTGAACAGGACAAGGCAGCAGGTATCCGAACAGTCGGAGAAGCTGTAGCGTATCTTGAGTCTTTGAAGTAGAGGGAAAAGAAAATGGAATATAGAACAATTCGCGATATTCTTACAAATGCAGAAAAATGTTTTGGAAATGAAGACGCAATCCGTTACAAAATAGGAAAAAATGAAATTGCGGCAAAGACATACACACAGTTGAAAGAAGACAGTGAGAGAATAACAGCATTATTGAAAAAACTGGGAGACCCAAAAAGTCATATCGCATTGATCGGTGCGACTTCTTATCTATGGATTGCTTCCTATTTTGGGATTGTGGACGGCGGAAATGTTGCAGTACCGTTGGATGTGTCACTTCCGGCAGAAGAACTGTGTGAACTTATCGACCGTGCAGATGTAACAATCCTGATTCTGGATGAGATTCGTAAAGATGTGATCGAAGCAGCGAAAGAAAAGTGTCCAAAACTGAAGTACATCCTTCTATGCAGAAGGAAGCAAATGAGGGCAATATACTTTCTCTTACAAAATCAATGATGGAACAAACGATAGATGAGGACACAGGAGTAGAAAAAACAGAGATTACTCCGGATCAACTTTGTACGATCATGTTCACATCAGGGACAACAGGAAAGAGCAAAGGTGTGATGCTGACACATAGAAATCTCGTTGAGAACGCGACATGTCTGGATATGAAGCTCCCAGAGAGAAATGTGCTCCTGTCAGTTTTACCGATTCACCACGCATACTGCCTGAGTATGGATATCCTGAAAGGAATTTCTCTCGGTGCAATTATTTGTATCAATGACTCTTTGATGCGTGTGGCGAAAAATATCAAATTATTTAAGCCGAATATGATCCTGATGGTACCGCTTATGATTGAAACTTTTGCGAAAAAATTAGAAGACGTAAAAGACCTTCCGGAAAAAGTGGTAAAAGAAGCAGTATTTGGATCTCAGTTCCATACGATCTGCAGTGGAGGGGCATACCTGAATCCGGAGTATATTGAGCTGTTCGAACGTTTTGGAATCCAGATTCTCCAGGGATATGGAATGACAGAATGTTCACCGGTCATCAGTACAAATGTTGCATGGAATGTAAAAAAGAATTCAGTAGGACAACTTCTTCCAAACTGCGAGGCAAAGACCGTAGATGGAGAACTGTGGGTTCGTGGAAGCAGTGTAATGCAAGGATATTACAAGATGCCGGAAGAAACAAAAACCGCACTGAAAGATGGATGGCTTTGCACAGGAGATCTTGGATATGTAGATGAAGAACGGTTTATATATCTGACAGGACGAAAGAAGAACCTGATCATTACAAAGAATGGAGAAAATGTCTCACCGGAAGAACTGGAGAATAAATTAAGTTCTTCAAGACTGGTGCAGGAAGTAGTAGTAAGAGAAGCAAAAGGAGTGATCGAGGCAGAAATATATCCGGATGAGGAGTACGCAAAAAAGCAGGGACTTGAAAGAGAAGAGGAAGTCCGTGTAGAACTCCAAAAACTGATTGATGAATACAATCAGGGTGCACCGGCGTATAAAAAGATTTATAGTCTGATCATTCGCGAGAAAGAATTTGAGAAGACAGCTTCAAGAAAAAATCAAGAGATATTAAAAGACAGATAAAAAAAGTCTGAATAAACGGAGGGTTGCAAAAGCTTTGTGATTGCCGGATTTATTCGGACTTTTTTGTATGAATGCGAAAGAACAGATCATGTACGTTGACTTTTCGGCAGTTATTTACTATGATACTAAAGTCAAATAAGAAGAATAGTTATAGATTAGAAAGAATAGAATATGATGAAACAGTTGAAAATAGGAAATGTGACGCTGCCAAACCGCTATATCTTAGGTCCGATGGCCGGAGTGACAGATCTTCCATTCCGTGTGTTATGCAAAGAACAGGGAGCAGGTCTTTTGTGTATGGAGATGGTCAGCGCAAAAGCGATTTTATACAATAATAAGAATACAGAGTCACTTTTGGAGATCCATCCGGATGAACAGCCGGTGTCACTTCAGTTTTTTGGATCAGATCCGAAGATTATGAGTGAGATGGCAAAACGTGTGGAAGAGCGTCCGTTTGATATCATGGATATTAATATGGGATGTCCGGTGCCGAAGGTTGTGCGTAACGGGGAAGGCTCTGCACTTATGAAGAATCCGAAGCTGGTTTATGAAATCGTCAGTGCAATGGTGAAGGCGATTGATAAGCCGGTCACTGTGAAGATAAGAAAAGGATTTGATGACAGCTGCATTAATGCGGTTGAGATCGCGAAGATCATCGAGGAGGCCGGGGCAGCAGCTGTAGCCGTGCACGGAAGGACAAGAGAACAGTATTACAGCGGACAGGCAGATTGGGATATCATCCGTCAGGTGAAAGAGGCGGTCTCTATTCCGGTAATTGGAAATGGAGATGTGACAAGTCCGCAGAAAGCAGAAGAGCTGGTAAAACAGACAGGATGTGACGGAATCATGATCGCAAGAGGAGCACAGGGAAATCCATGGATTTTCTCCGAGATGATCACATATGAAGAGACAGGCGTGCTGCCGGAACGTCCGAGTCTGGAAGAGATTCGTGATATGATGCTCCGCCATGCCAGATTACAGCTGAAATACAAAGGTGAATTCATTGGAATCCGTGAGATGAGAAAACATGTGGCCTGGTATACGAAAGGACTGAAAGGCTCTGCAAAAATTACGCGAAGAAATCAACCGTGTAGAGTCCTATCAGGAACTGGAAGAACTGCTCTTTCAACTTGACAGAAAGCGCTAGTTTGAGTATAATATTGAAATTGCGGACGGACGCTGATGAGGGCATTGGCGTCAGTGAAAAAAGACAGCAATCGTGCATTTTGAAACCGATAAGATCTGTAGACAAAATATAGAGAAGGAACTTTGAATGCATGAAAAGTATAGACAGAAAATAATTTGCAGAGAATCTGTAAATGTTATAGGAAACGAGACGTTACTGCCGCAGACAGTGACGGTAAGGAAGTAGAAAGGAAGCAGGAACAATGGCAGAGGCAAAAAAAAGATTACTTACTTATGCCGGATTAAAGGCAATTGAGGATGAACTTGAGAATCTGAAAGTAGTAAAGAGAAAAGAAGTTGCAGGTAAGATCAAAGAGGCAAGAGAGCAGGGAGACCTTTCCGAGAACGCTGAGTATGATGCAGCGAAAGACGAGCAGAGAGATATCGAAGCCCGTATCGAGGAGCTTGAGGCAATCCTGAAGAATGCAGAAGTTGTAGTAGAGGATGAAGTTGATCTTAATAAGATCAATGTTGGATGTGCAGTAAAGGTTTACGACATCACATTTGATGAAGAGATGGAGTTCAAGATTGTTGGTTCTACAGAGGCGAACAGTCTGGAAGGAAAGATCTCCAATGAGTCTCCGGTAGGTCACGCACTGATCGGAAAGAAAATCAATGATGTCGTTGACGTTGAGACACAGGCAGGAGTTATCCAGTACAAAGTACTTGATATCAAACGATCATAATCAGCTTAGGACAGACCTCTTACTATTAAGAGGTCTGAATTCGCTTAAAAAGACAATATACAAAATAATGCTTCCAAGTTGATTTATGTAAAAATCGATGCGGAAGCAGATAGAAATGGAAGGAGAACAGACAGTGGGACAGAATCAGAAGAACACACAGGAACCAGAATATGAATCAGCTGAGAAAGGTTCGCCGTGAGAAACTTGCAGAACTGCAGCAGAACGGAAGAGACCCTTTCCAGATTACAAAGTTTAACCAGACACATCATTCACTCGAAGTGAAAGATCTCTATGAGGCACATGAGACTGAGATTTTAAAAGATCACCAGCAGCCGAACGTAGAAGGTATGGATGAAGAGCAGGCAAAAGAGGCTCTCAAGAATGATTACGAAGAGAGAAGAAGCATCATGGATGCAAGCCCGATCCACGTAGCAATCGCAGGACGTATGATGTTCAAGAGAGTTATGGGAAAAGCTTCTTTCTGTAACATCCAGGATTTACAGGGAAATATCCAGGTATACGTAGCAAGAGATGCAATCGGAACAGACGCTTACGCTGATTTCAAGAAATCTGATATCGGTGATATCTCGGACTTGAAGGATTCGCTTTCAGAACAAGAACAGGAGAAATCTCCATTCATGCTGAGAAGATGACACTTCTCTCCAAGAGCTTACAGATGCTTCCGGAGAAGTTCCACGGCCTGACAGATACAGACACACGTTATCGTCAGAGATACGTAGACTGATCATGAATGCAGACTCTAAAGATACATTTATCAAACGTTCCAAGATCCTTGCAGCAATCCGTAAGTACTTAAGCGGAGAAGGATTTATGGAAGTTGAGACTCCGATGCTTGTAGCAAATGCCGGTGGAGCAGCTGCAAGACCGTTCGAGACACATTTCAACGCACTGAACGAGGATCTGAAGCTTCGTATTTCACTTGAGCTGTACCTGAAGAGACTGATCGTTGGTGGACTTGAGAAAGTATACGAGATCGGACGTGTATTCCGTAACGAAGGTTTAGATACAAGACATAACCCAGAGTTCACTCTGATGGAGCTTTACCAGGCATACACAGATTACCACGGCATGATGGATCTGACAGAGAACATGTACCGCTTTGTTGCTCAGGAAGTCCTTGGAACAACACAGATCGTTTACAAAGGAATCCCGATGGATCTCGGTAAACCGTTCGAGCGTATCACAATGGTTGATGCAGTTAAGAAATATGCAGGCGTTGACTGGAATGAAGTTGAGACTCTGGAGCAGGCAAGAGAACTTGCAAAAGAGCATAATGTAGAATTTGAAGAGAGACATAAGAAAGGTGACATCCTCAACCTCTTCTTCGAGGAGTTCGTAGAGGAGCATCTGCTTCAGCCGACATTCGTTATGGATCACCCGGTTGAGATCTCTCCACTGACAAAGAAGAAACCAGAGAATCCGGAATACGTAGAGCGTTTCGAGTTCTTCATGAATGGATGGGAGATGGCAAATGCTTACTCTGAGCTGAATGACCCGATCGATCAGAGAGAGCGTTTCAAAGCGCAGGAAGAACTGCTTGCACAGGGAGATGATGAAGCCAACACAACAGATGAAGACTTCATGAATGCACTGGAGATCGGTATGCCACCTACAGGTGGTATCGGATTCGGTATCGACAGAATGTGTATGTTGCTGACAGGAGCAGAGGCAATCAGAGATGTGCTGCTGTTCCCGACAATGAAGTCCATCGGTGGTGTAAAATCCGAAAATGGTGTAAGTTCTAAAGAGGTTTCTACACCAAATTCAGAGCCTGAGAAAATTGATTTTTCTAAGGTGAAGGTTGAGCCTTTGTTTGAAGAAGATGTTGATTTTGATACATTTTCAAAGTCAGATTTCAGAGCAGTTAAGGTTAAAGAATGCGTTGCTGTACCGAAGTCAAAGAAGCTGTTGCAGTTTACCCTTGATGACGGAACAGACACAGACCGTACCATTTTAAGCGGTATTCACGCATATTACGAGCCGGAAGAGCTTGTAGGTAAGACACTTATCGCTATCACAAATCTTCCTCCTCGTGCTATGATGGGTATTGACTCTTGCGGTATGCTCCTCTCCGCTATTCACGAAGAAGAAGGCGAAGAAAAGCTTCATCTCCTTATGGTAGATGACCATATTCCGGCAGGTGCAAAGCTCTATTAAGAAGTACCGTTTTACCTTACAAAACGGGATGTACTTCATTTGTGAAAAAGCTCTGAAAATACACAAATACACCAAATTTACACCAAATGGTGCTTGAAACGGTGCAGAGCCTTAAAAATCGCATATTTTAAAGATATATGGGCAGTTCCATTGCGGAATTGCCCATTTTCAGAAAGAAAAAGATAAATTGGTATTTATAAAGGAGAATATTGATGAAACTATTTTTATGTTCGCACTTTTCAAGTGTGGGAAGTCTGATAAAGGAAGAAATTGAAAATAAGAAAGTCGCATTTATTCCAACAGCTTCACTGCGTGAAGGCTACACCGGTTATGTCGGCTCGGCTCGAAAATTATTCAAAAAGTTGGGAGCAATCGTAACTGAAATTGATATTTCAACGGAGGCTTATTCAACGATACAGTCTGTTTTTGAAGAAGCAGATGTGATATATTTTACCGGCGGAAATTCTTTCTTTCTTATGGACCAGCTCCGTAAAACGGGAACTGATGGGCTACTGAAAAAGGAATTGGCAAATGGAAAATTGATGATCGGCGAGTCGGCAGGCGCAATTATATGCGCTCCAAGCATCCAATATATCGAGCAAATGGATGAAAAGCCGGAGGACTACTCACAAGAAGATGATGCAGGGCTTGATTTGATTGATTTCTATGTTCTTCCGCATTATCTTACAGCACCATTTAAGAAAGTTACCGAGAAAATAATGACTGAGTTTTCGGATTTGAATCTATGCCCAATTAACAACCGTCAGGGAATTGTAATTGATGGTGAAGGTTCAAAGGTTATTTGCAAAGACTAATTTGAAAAATCCTTTTTTTGAAACTGGAAAATCGGAAGCTGAGGAGATAGACTATTGAGAACATATGAGAATAAAGACGAGCTTAAAAACGAGATAAATAAAAGCTTTGCAAATATATTTCAGAATTTAATGATATTCCGGAGCATTTAAAAGATAAGAGAATTGATGAGATCGATCGAACTCCGGCAGAAAATCTTGCTTATCAGGTTGGCTGGACAACTCTTGTTATTAAATGGGAATCAGACGAAAGAAAGGGTATTCCTGTCAAAACTCCTTCGGATAATTTTAAGTGGAATCAGCTTGGCGAATTATATCAATGGTTCACAGATACATATGCTCAGCTGTCACTGCAAGAATTGAAAGACAGATTGAATGAGAATATCAACTCTATTTATGCAATGATTGATTCTCTGAGTGATGAAGAATTATTTAAACCACATATGAGAAAATGGGCTGACGAAGCAACTAAAACAGCTGTCTGGGAAGTATACAAATTCATACATGTTAATACAGTTGCTCCGTTCGGAACCTTTAGAACCAAGATTAGAAAATGGAAAAAGATTGCACTATAACTTCCAGTTTGTCTGTAACTAAAAGACAAGTGTTGAAGCGAAAAACATCGTAGAAATACGGTGTTTTTTGTTACCCTAAAATCTACAATTTTATACATAACCACAGGTTAGTACAAACACCTTGTGTCCCTTTTTGAAAGGCTTAAAACGAGGATTTTTCCTTGATTTTCGCCCCGAAAAGCAACACAAACAAGGTTTAGGTATCAATCTGTGGTTTTTATATTTTCAGACGAAAAGGAGAACAAAGAAAAATGATTGAAAATGAAATGACTGTCAGCGTACCTCTTGAAGTTGTCAAGGCAAGTGAAATTGAACCAAAAGAAGTGAAATGGCTATGGTATCCGTATATTCCGTTTGGCAAGGTTACGCTGTTGCAGGGCGATCCCGGCGATGGAAAAAGCAAGCTAATGCTTTCCATTGCGCCCTGCTCTCTAAGGGCGAACCTCTGCCCTTTACCGAAACGGAAGAAAACGAACCTATGACTATCATCTATCAGACAACGGAAGATGACGCAGATGATACGGTAGTACCTCGATTTAATTCTGCCGGTGGCAACGGAGAGAACCTTATCTTTATCAAGGAAGATGAAAAGTCTTTATCCTTTGGAGATAACCGCATTGCAGAAGCAATCGAAAAGTACCACGCAAGACTTTTAATTCTTGACCCGATGAGTTCCTATATCGGAGAGAATTGCTCAATGAACAATGCCAATGAAACACGAGCTGAGTTTAATCATCTGATAGCGGTTGCAAAAGATACTGGCTGTGCCATTGTGATTATCGCTCATATGAACAAGATGAGGGATACCAATCCCCTCTACCGCACCAACGGTTCGATTGACATTGCGGGTGCTGCGAGAAGTATTCTTGCAATCACACGCACACCGAACAAAGAAGCACCTGCGGAAAGATATTTGGTGCAGGTAAAATCCAACCTTGCCCCGACAGGCTCTGCCATTCTGTTTGAAGTATCTGAGAAAGGTGTGGACTTTATTTCCGAAATGGATATGACAGCAGAAGAAGCGTTCCAATCCCTCGCCCCGAAAATCGGCAGACCCAACGATAAGGAAGTCAAGGCGAAAGCATTTCTGATTGAAATGCTGAAAGACGGAGAAATGCTTTCTTCGGATTGTGAAGAAAAACTTGAAGCCGCAGGGTTCAGGAAATCGACCATTAAAAAGGCAAAGAAGAACGCAGGAGTTATCTCCCGAAAGAAAGGTTTTCTGTGGTACTGGTCTTTGCCGATGGGCGATATACCGAGAGAATAAATGCAGGCTGTCTGCTGATGGGACAGTCTGTTTTTATGATTGAGGTATCAAAGGAGGTCAAGGGGGAACACCCTTGCCCACGACATCTTTGCAGACGAAGTCTGAAAGTGTCATAGTGGGTTACACACATTCAAAGAATGTTGTGTAATGGCTTCGCCCTGCCGAGAAAGGAGAGCAAAAATGGCGAAAAACAACAAGGCGGATATGAGTTGCGCAAGGGTAAAAAAGT
>ENA-OPYW01000044-OPYW01000044.1-human-gut-metagenome-genome-assembly--contig:-NODE-44-length-15094-cov-1.433888_pt1 | contig 15094 bp, 9 predicted proteins | sample MGYA00242473_ERZ504483 | MGnify/ENA primary metagenome ERZ504483 (study PRJEB26092, sample SAMD00036221) | human gut metagenome | host: Homo sapiens | study: EMG produced TPA metagenomics assembly of the...
CATCCGTGTCTTCGGTTTGGATCGCAGCAAGTTGGATGAAAGTAAAGTGAAGGTTGAAAAACCGGAAGTTTTGCAATCAGTCATCAGATAATCAGACAGAAGATAATAAATCAAACCTCACGCCGTTTTTATAAATGATGTGAGGTCTTTTTCGTCTTTTCTGACGACAAAGGCGGCTCATTTGCGTCTATAAATAAATAGTACTTTAATCGATTAAACAAAAACAAATGAAAATCTTAAGAACCATCACAATATGCTGTCTGGCTTGCCTCTCTTTGCAGGCTACAGCACAAGCGTATAAGCTCTGGTACGACAAGCCAGCATTGGTCTGGACCGATGCCTTGCCTCTGGGCAATGGACGGTTGGGCGCCATGGTATATGGTATCCCAGCCACCGAACGCCTGCAGTTGAACGAGGAAACCATCTGGGCAGGACAGCCTAACAAGAATGCGAACCCTCATGCCAAGGCAGCTCTTCCTGTCGTACAGAACCTCATTTGGCAGGGTGAATACCGCAAGGCACAGGATATGTGTACCGAGAAAATCATGTCGAATACCAACTTTGGAATGCCTTACGAACCTTTCGGTGATGTCTATATTTCGGCTCCCGGGATGGATGACTATTCCCGGTATTATCGCGAACTGAGTCTGGATTCAGCCCGTTGTCTTACCCGTTGGACAGCCCACGGTGTCATCTATCAGCGCGAGGTCATCACCTCTTTTGCCGATAACGTGGTGATGGTAAGATTTACCGCCAATAAGCCTCATAGCATCACCTTCAATGCCAACTTCACTTCCCCTCACGATGATGTCATCATCCGTACCGATGGCGAGGAAGCTACACTCGAAGGAGTGGCTGCCAAGCACGAAGGTCTGAAGGGAAAGGTGAGATTCATGGGCAGAATGGCGGCTCAGGTCAAGGGCGGCGAGGCTGCGAAGACCTGCCGCGACGGCGTGGTCAGCGTGAAGAATGCCGATGAAGCCGTACTCTATATCTCCATCGCCACCAACTTCGTGAACTACAAGGATATCACCGGCAATGAGGTGGAGCGCAGCAAGCAGGCTCTCCATACAGCCATGGCAAAGGATGCCAGGGAACAGATGGCGCAGCATGTGGCTAAATTCCAGAGCATGATGCATCGTAACTCGCTCTGGTTGGGCGCTGATAAGTATCAGAATCTGCCTACCGACGAACGCCTTATCCGTTTTGCCCAGCAGGACGACAACTATCTCGTAGCCACCTATTATGCTTTCGGCAGATACCTTCTGATATGCAGTTCGCAGCCAGGCACACAGCCAGCCAACCTGCAGGGCATCTGGAACGATAAGATGTTCCCGTCATGGGACAGCAAGTATACCACCAACATCAACATGGAGATGAACTACTGGCCATCAGAGATGACCAATCTCTCCGATCTCAACGAACCGCTCTTCCGGTTGATTCGTGAAGTGAGCGAAACCGGAAAGGAATCGGCTCAGACCATGTATGGCAAGAACGGATGGATCTTGCATCACAATACCGATATTTGGCGAGTAACCGGTGGTATTGACAAGGCAGCATCAGGCATGTGGATGACCGGTGGTGCCTGGGTTTCCTCCCATCTCTGGCAACATTATCTCTATAGTGGTGACAAGGAATTTCTGCGCAAGGCTTATCCGATTATGAAAGGTGCAGCCACTTTCCTCGATGAGATGCTGATACCGGAGCCAGAGCATGGCTGGCTCGTGATTTCGCCAGCTGTGAGTCCAGAGAATGTGCATCCTTCGAAGGATGGAAAGATAGCCATGAGCTATGGCACCACGATGGATAATGAATTGCTCCACGAACTCTTCTCTTCTGTCATCAGAGCGAGCGAGATTCTGGGAGAAGATGCCGGATATGCAGCTCATCTGAAGGAAGTGTTAGGAAAAATGGCTCCGATGCAGATTGGCAAGTGGGGACAGCTGCAGGAATGGATCAAGGACTGGGATGATCCTCAGGATAATCATCGCCATGTGAGTCATCTCTACGCCCTCTATCCAGTAATCAGATTACACCGGAGAAGACACCGGAACTCTTCGATGCTGCCCGTACTTCGCTGATACATCGTGGCGACCCGAGTACAGGTTGGTCGATGGGATGGAAGGTTTGTCTCTGGCTCGCCTTCTGGATGGTAACCATGCCTACAAGCTGATTCACAACCAGTTGACCCTGACGGATGACCACTTCCTCGCCTACGGATTGAACAAGAAGAAAGGTGGAACCTATCGCAATCTCTTCGATGCGCATCCACCGTTCCAGATAGATGGCAACTTCGGCTGTACAGCCGGTATCGCAGAAATGCTGATGCAGAGTCATGACGGATGTGTCAATATTCTGCCGGCTCTTCCTGATGTCTGGAAGGCTGAAGGAAAGGTACAGGGGCTCCGCACCAGAGGTGGTTTCCTCATCGAGGAACTGGCATGGAAGAATGGCAGAATTACCTCGCTCAAGATCCGTTCTACTCTCGGTGGCAATCTCCGTCTCCGTCTGCCGGAAGGCAACCGGTTAAAGGGCATTAAGGGTATGAAATCTGCCAAGGGCAAGAATCCGAATCCGCTCTTCTCTGCCTTCGAACAGCCACAGATGCAGAATCATTCAGAAGTGAAACTCAACAAGGTGGTGTTGCCAAAGGCAAATACCTATGACATCACTACACGAAAGGGAGAGACCATCCGATTGTTTTAAAAAACATGGGTCTTCACTCCTTAACATCTAAACTCCTTTAGAAAATGAAAAAAATAATGATAACATTGGCGCTGGCTTGCGGAATCTTTACCGCTGCCTCTGCCGCTAAAAACGAAAAGCCTTGGGCTAATGGTAAATTACAGGTTTCTGCCAACCAGCGATTCCTGCAGTTTGAAAACGGACAGCCGTTCTTCATGTTGGGTGATACCGGCTGGCTTCTGCCGGAACGTCTGGATAGAGCCGAGGCACAGTATTATCTTCAGAAATGCCGTGTAGCGGGATTCAATACCGTTCTCATCCAGGTGATGGACGGCACACCTTCCTTTAATATCTACGGTCAGCAGTCGCTCCCTGCCGGATGGGATTTGTCAAAGGCAGACCCTGCAGGTGTCTACAGCTATTGGGATCATCTCGACTACATCATCAAACTTGCCGAGATGAACGGCATCTACATCGGCATGGTAACCATCTGGGGTTCTCAGGTAAAGGCAGAGAATATCAATGCACAGCAGGCTAAGGCATACGGAAAGTTCCTTGCCAACCGCTATAAGAATTCGCCTAATATCATCTGGGTGATGGGTGGCGATATCCAGGGTGATATCCACCCAGAGGTGTGGGAGTCGCTCGCTACCAGCATCAAGAGCATCGATCACAATCATCTCATGACCTATCATCCTCGTGGCAGATATACTTCTGCCAAATGGTGGAGCAAGGCGAAATGGCTCGATTTCCATACCTTCCAGAGTGGTCATCGCAAGTATGGTCAGCGTATGGGCAATAAGGATTATCCTATCCCTGACAATACCGAGGAGGACAACTGGATGTATGTGGATTCTACCTGGGCATACAAGCCTATCAAACCTGTGCTCGATGCCGAACCGAGCTACGAGGATATTCCGAAGGGCTTGCACGATCCTAATGAGGAGCGCTGGCAGGATTATGACGTTCGCCGCTATGCCTACTGGAGTGTCTTTGCCGGTTCCTGCGGCCATACCTATGGTCATAATGCCATCATGCAGATGTTGAAGCCGGGCTATCCTACCAGTTATGGAAGTGATGGAGCCGAGAAGCCTTGGTATGTGGCGCTCAACGATCCTGGATTCAACCAGATGAAGCATCTCAAGAATCTGATGCTCTCTCTGCCATACTTTGAGCGTGTGCCTGACCAGAGCATTATTGCCGGTGAGAATGGCGAAAGATATAACCGTATGCTGGCTACCCGAGGCAACGATTATCTGCTGGTTTACAATTACAACTGTGTTCCGATGAAACTCGACCTCCGCAAGGTTTCGGGCAGCAGAAAGAACGTATGGTGGATGGATGCTGCCAACGGACAGCTGGAATACATCGGAGAGTTTGACAACAAGGTCATCACCTTCGCTCCTCAGAAGGCTACCCGCGGCATCAGCGATGGTGTTTTCATCGCCATTGATGCCAGCAAGGACTATCTGAAGAAAGACCAGAAGATGATAGAAGACCAGAGTCTGGCTGGTAAGAAAAGAGATTTGAATGAGTAAATAAAGTGAAGAGTGAAGAACGAAGAGTGAAGAATTCAAATGAAGAATAATATATTGATGAGTGTGTTGCTGACGGCATCGCTGTCGGCAGCACTTCCGCTTTCCGCTGCCAGTCATGTTGACGTGGTGAAGATGCGGACGGAGAACCGGGTGAATCCTTTGGGAATCGGAACTTCAACCCCTCGCTTCTCCTGGCAGATTACTTCTGACAGGAAGGGTGTGGTGCAGACGAGTTATCAGATTCTTGTAGCTTCTTCCAGAGAAAAACTGGATAGAAACGAGGCGGATTTATGGGATAGCGGTGAACGCAACAGCGATGAACAGCTGTGGATTCCTTATCAGGGCAAGGCGCTGCTGAGTGGCGCTCAAGCTTACTGGAAGGTGCGTATCACTACCAATAAAGGAAAATCGGAATGGACCGAACCGCAGCTCTTCACCATCGGACTGCTCGGTGAAACCAAATGGAGCGGTACCTGGATTGGCTTGGAAGACCTGCAGCCTGGAGAACAGAAAGGCATGCATACCCGACTGGCAGCACGCTATATCCGCAAGGACTTTGCGGCAAAAGGTAAGGTGAAGCGGGCGGTGGCTTATGTTGCCGGACTCGGTGTCTATGAGTTCTACGTCAACGGACAGCGTATGGGCGGCAGCCAGGCATTGCAGCCTGCACCAACCGATTACCGCAAGACTATTTACTACAATACGTTCGATGTCACTTCGCTCCTGACTGAGAAGAATGCCATCGCCATCAAACTGGGCAACGGAAGAATGTTTCCGATGCGACAGGAGAAGGCATACAAGACGCCTTTTTTCGGTTATCCGAAATGCCGCATCAACGTGAAGGTGGAGTATGAGAACGGAAAGACTGAAACCTGGGCTACCAACAATACATGGAAGTTGAGCTTCGATGGTCCTATCCGCAGCAACAACGAGTATGATGGCGAGGAGTATGATGCCCGCAGGGAACAGGCGCTGAAAGGCTGGACCCAGGCTGGTTTCGACGATAGCCAGTGGCAGAAAGCCGAGCGCTGTGCCATCCTGACGGTACGCTGATGGCGCAGCCGATGACGGGAATGGTTGAGAAGGAATTCGGTCATCCGGTAAGTCTGAAGCATCGCCACGATACACTCATCGTAGATTTCGGACAGAACATGGCGGGCTGGATCGGTTTCCAGGTCCGTGGCAGGCAGGGTGATACCATCCGTGTGAAATATGCCGAGAAACTGCAGGCTGACGGCAGTCTGTATCTCGACAACTTCCGCAATGCCCTCTCTGAGGATATCTATGTCTGCAATGGTAAGGAGAACGGCAAGCCTTGGCGCCCGGTCTTCTCCTATCATGGTTTCCGCTATGCTGCCATCACCGGTATGAAGAATGCCCGCAAGGAGAATTTCACCGCTTATACCGTGAGCGATGAGATGGCTACCATCGGGCATATCGAGACTTCTGATACGATATTAAATAAGGTATTGAAGAATGCATGGTGGGGCATCTACGGCAATTACAAGGGTATGCCGGTAGACTGTCCGCAGCGCAACGAGCGCCAGCCTTGGTTGGGCGACCGTACGGTGGTTCGTTGGGTGAAAGTTTCGTTTTCGACAATGAGCGACTCTACAGCAAGTGGATGCACGATATCTGCGATGCCCAGCGTTCGGATGGCAATATTCCGGATGTGGCTCCTGCTTTCTGGAATTACTATACCGATGATGTTACCTGGCCGGCAGCCTTGCCTTTCACCTGTGATATGCTCTATCATCAGTTTGGCAACAAGCAGCCTATCATCGATTCTTATCCATCCATCAGGAAATGGATCAACCATATCCTGGCAGAATATACGGATAAGAACGGCATCATCACCAAAGATAAATACGGCGACTGGTGCGTGCCACCGGAGAAGCTGGAACTGATTCACAGTCAGGATCCGAAGCGAAAGACAGATGGCAAGCTGATAGCCACCGCCTATATGATCCGTTGTCTGCAGCTGGCAGAGCAGTTTGCCAACCTGCAGGACCTGAAGGAAGAAGCGAAGGCTTGGGCAGACCGCAGAAGCGGGATGATAGAAGCTTTCAATAAGCAGTTCCTCACCAACAAGGCAGGAACCTCCCGTCGTCCGGGTCATGTGCTTTATCCAGACAGCATCTATTATGGCAACAATACCTCTACCGCCAATCTCCTGGCACTCTCCTTCGGCATCGCTCCCCAGGAGTTGCGCAGCGAACTCATCAAGCAGGTAGTGAAGGGCATCTGCATCGATGCCAAGGAACATGTCAACTGCGGTGTCATCGGCATCTCCTGGCTCCTTCGCGGTTTGAGCGATAACGGTTTCCCTGATGTGGCTTATCTCCTGGCTACCCAGCGCACCTATCCGTCTTGGGGTTATATGGCAGAGAACGGAGCCACTACCATCTGGGAACTCTGGAATGGCGACAAGGCTGATCCGAAGATGAATTCGGGCAATCATGTGATGCTTCTGGGTGACTTGCTTACCTGGTGCTATCAGTATCTGGGAGGTATCCAGCAGAAGGGTGTCAACGTGCAGCAGGTGGCTGAGGCTGATGCCAGCGTGGCTTACAAGCACATCGTGTTGAAGCCAGCCTTCAGTATTCAGAACTGCGAATCGGTAAAAGCAGATTACGAGACTCCATACGGAGTAGTGAAGAGCCAGTGGAAGAAGACTTTACAGCATGTGGATTGGGATATCACCGTGCCTTGCAACACCACAGCCGATGTCTATCTGCCTGATGGCAAGGTTGAAACGGTGGGTAGTGGCGATTATCATTATTCGGTAGAAATCCCTACCCGCGATGCTGCCATCCTGAAGGATGAATTCCTCTATGATTACAGCGGATTCCCATCGGCTCATGCCTCTACCATCACCCAGTTGAAGAATGGTGACCTGGTGGCTGCTTACTTCGGCGGTACCTTCGAGCGCAATCCGGATGTCTGCATCTGGGTAAGTCGGAAACCGAAGGGTGCCAAGGCTTGGGAGAAGCCTATCCTGCTGCCGATGGTGTTTATCGCCTGGGTACTCCTGAGGCTAAGAAGGCGGGTCTTTCGGGCATCGATGAGAAGACGACTCCGGCTGATAAGGGACCTATCAAGGACGGATTGCGCCGTTTCGGTGTGCCTGCCGGCTACAAATATGATTTCCGCTCTAAGTCAGCCAATATCAAGTTGCCTGCCAATCTGAAGCGCAAGTCTTGCTGGAACCCTGTGCTCTATACCATGCCGGATGGCGAAATATGGCTGTTCTATAAGGTGGGATCTACCGTTGGCGACTGGACGGGCTGTCTTGTGAAGTCGAAGGATGGCGGTAAGACTTGGAGTGATCCGGAGGCATTGCCAGACGGTTTCCTCGGTCCTATCAAGAACAAGCCGGAAATGGTGAACGGCAGACTCATCTGCGGTTCCAGTACCGAGAACAAGGGTTGGCGATTCCATGTGGAGATTCTCGACTTGAAGACCAAAAAGTGGAAGTATGTGGGTCCGGTAGATGCCGAACTGAAGCCTCGTACCGATGATGTGGATTCGGCTACGGTGGATATGGAGCATCCTATCTACAAGGAGGGTGAGAAGGCAAGATATATCTACAGTATCCAGCCATCTATCCTGAAGTTGAAGGATGGCAGATTGCAGGTTCTGATGCGTACCCATAATGCCAAACTTGCCACCAGTTTCAGCAGCGACGGTGGTGATACCTGGACTCCGGTTACCCTGCTCGACATCGAGAACAACCAGAGCGGTACGGATGCTGTCACCCTGAAGGATGGCAGACACGTGCTCATCTATAACAATTTCGAGACCTTGCCGGGAACCAAGAAGGGACCTCGCACACCATTGAGTCTTGCCATCAGCGATGACGGCACCCATTGGCGTCATCTCCTCACCCTGGAGGACAGTCCTATCAACCAGTATTCCTATCCAGGTATCATCGAGGGAAAGGATGGCAAACTGCATTGCATCTACACCTGGCGCCGCCAGAGAGTGGCGTATAAGGAAGTGGATTTGAAAAAGATAAAATAAGAAAATAGTAAATTAAAAGGATAGAATATGTACGATATACGTATCATACTCTATCCTTTTATTGTTTTAGACCCCCACAAACGAATGTTCCTTCATTGATTACAAAAAGAAGGAAACTGCGTCTTTATTTATAAAACAAAGACTAAGACAATGATAAAAGTACAAAAGATTTTTGTGATGGCAGCCCTCGTGCTGATTCCATCTGTATCCTTTGCCCAGAAAGTGAATATCCTGACCGAAAAGACGGCTTCTAATCGGGAACAGTATGCTGCTGAATACTTGCAGAAGAAGCTCAACCGTTTGGGCTTCCCTACTGTGGTGAACGGCAAGAAGGGCGAATATCGCATTTCGCTCTCGCAAGCCAAGGATACTGCCGGACTGAAGAAGGAAGGTTTCTCATGGACCCGCAAGGGAAAGAAAATCCAGTTGCAGGGAAATGATGGCTCGGGTGTCATCTACGGCTGTAACGAAATTGCTGAATACGTGGCTCAGCATGGTTCTCTCAATGTGCCGCTGATGCAGGAGGATGCGCCTGAAATGGTGCTCCGTGGTGCTTGTGTAGGTTTGCAGAAAACCGTTTATCTACCGGGCCATCAGGTTTACGAATACCCTTATACCCCTGAGAATTTCCCTTGGTTTTATGACAAGGAACAGTGGATTCAGTATCTCGATATGCTCGTAGACAACAAGATGAATTCGCTCTATCTCTGGAATGGTCACCCTTTTGCTTCGCTCGTCAAACTGAAGGATTATCCTTTCGCCCTTGAGGTGGATGAGGCTACCTTCAAGAAGAACGAAGAGATGTTCTCGTTCCTGACCAAGGAGGCTGACCGCCGTGGCATCTTCGTCATTCAGATGTTCTACAACATCATCCTCTCCAAGCCTTTTGCTGATCATTATGGTTTGAAGACACAGGACCGTCACCGTCCTATCACTCCGCTCATCAGCGATTATACCCGCAAGTCGGTAGCTGCCTTCATCGAGAAATATCCCAATGTAGGCTTGCTCGTCTGTCTCGGTGAGGCGATGAATACCTACGAGGATGATGTGGAATGGATGACCAAGACCATCATCCCGGGTGTCAAGGACGGACTGAAGGCTTTGGGAAGAACCGACGAACCGCCAGTCCTGCTCCGTGCCCACGATACCGACTGCAAGATGGTGATGGAGCAGCGCTGCCGCTCTACAAGAACCTCTATACGATGCATAAGTATAATGGAGAGTCGCTTACCACCTATCAGCCTCGTGGTCCTTGGACCAAGATTCATACTGATTTGGCAGCCCTGGGTTCTACCCATATAAGCAACGTGCATATCCTTGCCAATCTCGAACCATTCCGCTGGTCATCTCCTTCGTTCGTTCAGAAGGCGGTAACGGCGATGCACGATGTTCATCATGCCAATGCCCTGCATCTCTATCCGCAGGCCAGTTACTGGGATTGGCCTTATACGGCAGATAAATTGCCTGGCGGAAAGCGCGAGAAGCAGTTAGACCGCGACTGGATGTGGTACAAGACATGGGGAAGATATGCCTGGAACTGCCGTCGCGATGTAGCTGCCGAGGGTAATTACTGGGATAAGGTGCTTGCCGATTACTATGCTACTGATGCCGCTGTTGCCGACAGCATTCGCAAGGCATACGATGAGAGCGGTGAGATTGCGCCTAAGCTCCTCCGCCGTTTCGGTATTACCGAGGCAACCGCCAGACGCTGCTCCTGGGTATGTTCATGAGTCAGCTAGTGAATCCATATAAGTACACCATCTATCCTGGTTTCTATGAGAGTTGCGGTCCTGAGGGCGAGAAACTCATCGAATATGTAGAGAAGGAGTGGAAGCATCAGCTCATGTGGGTGAGTTGCCACTCGATATCGTAGCTCAGACCGAGGCTCACGGCGACAAGGCTGTGGCTGCCATCGATGCCGTAGCGAGTCGTGTAACCGGCAATCAGGATGAGTTCCGCCGTCTTCAGAACGATATGCATTGCTACCGTGCTTTTGCCTACGCTTTCGGCTGGAAGGTGAAGGCAGCTCAGCACGTGCTCAACTATAAGTGGAGTAAGGATATCAAGGAATTGGATGCTGCCGTTCCGCTACTCGAAAAGAGTCTGGAATATTACCGTCAGCTGGTGGATCTCACCAAGGATACCTATCTCTATGCCAATTCGATGCAGACCGCCCAGCGCCGTATCCCAATCGGAGGTGATGGTGGCAATATGAAGCATTGGAGTGAACTCTTGCCGAAATATGAGCAGGAACTGGCGAATCTGAAGAAGAACATCACCATGCTCAAGGCTCAGGCAGCAGGTACTTACAGGATGAAGGCTGAGGATATCAAGCCTTTGAAGGATGCAACCCTGCAGAAGGGTGCTTTCCAGATGGAGAATATCAATGGCGAGACTAACTTCAAGACTGTGAAGATAGCCAAGGGTGCCAAGCTCTTCAGCGATTTGGATAGTGTAGTGACCGATTTCGCTCCTGAGTTGGCAGGTATGAATGCTTATGTGATGAACAGCAGCAAGCAGCGTGGCGAGTCTACCTCGCTCACCTTCACCACCAAGAAGCCTGTGCAGCTCTTGATAGGATATTTCCGTGATGACCAGATGAAATATGCCAAGGCTCCGAAGTTGGAGACCGATGCCACTGCCAACGATTACGGTCAGGCTGAGCCTCAGCTCACCAGTGCCATCCGCATCGACGGTATGCCACAGGTGAACATCCACAAGTATGAGTTTGCTGCCGGCAAGCACACCCTGCTCCTGCCAAAGGGTTTCCTGCTTGTGCTCGGTGCTACGAGCGATAAGATTACCGCTCGTGATGCCGGTCTCTCAGGTGCCGACAAGGCGATTGATTGGCTGTTCTACTAATCATCAAAGTTGAGATATTAGGAAAGGATAGTGTATGGCACAAATTACGTGTTATGCTCTATCCTTTTTCTGTTTTATCAGGTGGATTTTAGTTATACTCAAGTTTCGCATGTAAGCTCTACACACCCTACCCTAAACCCCTCAGATTTTTGCACTTCTATTGAGAACTTGCCATATAGAATGAATAGAAAGCTTTAAAATAGATGAATTTTATTAAAAAGTACCATTAGCATGGAGATTTTTATTAAAATATTTTGTTATTTAATTCTTTTTCATTAATTTTGCAAGAGCCATTCTTTTGATTGTCAGTGATGTGTTGTTGGCGTTAATCGTAGGTGGCAAAAAATAGGAAAGGCGTTTGCTGCGTTTTCTTCTGCTCAACTGAAAATTCGGAACTTTCAAAATGAAGCTCAGATGAAAAAGTATGTAGATACCTATGCATATCGTATATATGCGGCACAAGTATGCCCTTTCTTTGTGAAAGGGTATGCTATGTGCTAACACATATAGTCGTTTGGCGTAGGCAACTTTACTTTTGTTCTAGTTTCATGGGTTTCCGAATACCTCAGTTGATAAAGAGCACGGTAATGGTTCCTACGCCATTTCAATGTTTAAAGGTAGAAACATTAAGGAATCGGTTTCGTGTTTATAAATATAATGTTATGATGAATCGTAATATCTTGTTTATATTGCTTTTGTGTCTCTGCTTTTGTTCTTGCCAGAAGAAGTATCGTTATGTAGAGATTGTTAATGAAAGGGATATTTTAAGTGGAGAAACCTCAAGAAAAGAGAAGGAGCCAGAATTGATTGAAGCTTCTGATGACAGTGTTGCCTATTGTGCTGCTTATCAAAAGTTTTGCATAGCACAAAAAGTATCAAGAGATATGAAAAAGTCTGGTATGGATTTAGGGGATGAGCCTATTGAATTTAAACTGTTGGATGAGCAGAATGTCAATATTGCCAATAAAAACATCTTTGTTAGTAAAGATAAAATTGAAGAAGAAATTTCCGAAAGAATTTTTTCATTGGAAAATTCAGTAAAGAATACTGGCTCCATTAAAGAAACACAAAAATCATTTAGTGTTGATAAAAGTAAGGTAGATGAGTTATTAAAGGATTTTGTTAGAAATCGTGATGAATTTGATGGCTCTGGTCTTGTGTGGTATACACCTAAGCATGCTCCAAAACATGTAGATAGGAATGGTATATATTTGTATTTTGGTAAGGATGATAACTCTATTAAGCCTTTGAGATTGCGTGTTCAATATTATGCAGATGAGTGGTTGTTTATAAGTAATGTGATTTTTAATATAGATGGTAAAGTGTTTCGTTTTATTCCAACAAAAGTTGAGCGAGATAGTGGCAATGGTGGAATGATATGGGAATGGATAGATGAGCCAATACAAGATGAATCTGATAAGGAACTGATATATGCATTGGTTAATGCAAAGTCTGCAAAGATGAAATTTAATGGATCGCAGTATTATAAAATCAAGGCTATATCTAATGCTCAGCTGACAAGTATGAGAAAAACGCTTGAACTATTTAATGCATTAGGAGGAAATTTTTAAATATTGACATTTGAATATAAAAACAGGAGGGTGTGTCATAAGTCTATGGCGCACCCTCTTTTATGTTATTTATTGTATAATCCTAGAAGTATCGTAGCCTATTCCAAAAAGGGAATCATATAATATCGTCTGCAAATTTTACTTTTTCCGATCTTCTCTATTATAAACAGGCAGGAAGTTCACAAAAGGGCATAGTTATCCCTGACGATAAAAAAACAAAATTGAGTTTTATCGTTTTATACCCAAATATTTCTTCAAATTGAATCCCATTCCGAACAATCCTAGATCCATGTAAACCTTGTCCATTCCAAAATGCCTGAATCGCTTATAATGCATATCTGCCTTCATCTGCCCAAATACAGCTTCCGGCTCTATCGGTCGCTGGCTTCTGTGTTTCAAGCCCTCTTCAGACGTTAGTAGCAGGAAGGCTTCCTTTTTATATGCATTCAGTTTATGGTTGACATATATGGTTCTGTTGCCTTTGGATTTCTTGCAGAGACTTCCAAGCGGACATCCATCACATCGTTGTGCTCTATATAATGTAATGACAGACACATAGCCGGAATCACTTTTCGTTTGCCGTTGTCCACAAGGTTCCATGTGTTGTCCCATGGGGCAGACATAATAGTCATCATCCCTGTTGTAGTAGAAGTTCGCTTGGTTGAAGGCATCCTCCTTGAAAGGCTTATGCTGTTCCTTGTGAAACCAGTTGTACTTTACATAACCCATCATCTCTTCCATCTCTAGGTACTCGTAGTTCTCCTCCGAGCCATACCCTGAGTCTGCGGTGACGCTCTTGGATTGCTTTCCATATCTTTTCTTGTACTTATCCAAAAAAGGCTTGAAGGTCAGGGTGTCTGTTGGATTGGGATAAAGGGCGAAATTCGTCCAATATTGATTCTCTGTCGCAATTTGAAGGTTATAGGCAGGCTTTGTCTGCCCATTGTTCATGGCATCTTTCTTGAGGTGCATGAAGGTCGCATCGGGATCAGTCTTGGAGTAACTGTTTCTCTCGCCTAGTATATCCAGTGATTTTTCATACTCGCACAGTTTGTCCGAGGCTTTGAACAAGTGATCTATCTGAGTATTTAGCTTTTGCTTCTCTCTTCCTGTAAGCTTTGCCTTAGGAAGGTTCTTCGCTTGCCTCTCACACAAACGTGCACTTCTCTTTATATCCTTGGCGGAAGTGGCTGGCTCGCTGTCTTCTTCCTTAATGTCACTCCCGCCATTCAGGCGAATTTGTTCTTTTATCTGAGCCAATGCAGCAGAGGTTTTTTCCAAGAGCTTAGCCCTATTCTTTTCCACAGTCTTCTTCCATACAAACGTGTACTTGTTTGCTTTCGACTCTATCTTAGTACCATCAACATATTGTTCCTCCAGACTAATCACGCCCTTTTCAACCAATATGGAGACAACTGCATCAAAATAAAAGTCGATGCATTTAATCATATGATTGGATCTAAAGCGGTTGATTGTTGCGAAAGATAATTGCTTACCTCCACAAATCCACATATAACGAACATCGTATTTAAGTGCGTCCGCTATGCCACGACAGGAATAAACGCCATTGATATAGGCAAAAACAACTAAACTTAGAAGCATCTTCGGACTATAAGGAGGAGCACCAATCCCATCATAGGTATCCATGAGAGGGTTGATGTCCATACTGCGAACAATACGATCCACCATACGAACTTTGCTGTCTTTTGGCACATAATCATCGAAAGAGTTAGGAAAAAAGCTCAATTCATGCCGAGTTTCAGATTTTATTTGTATCTTTGCCATACTTAAAGAAGTTTTCTGCAAAGATACAAATCTTTTGCGGAAAGGCAAAGCCCGAGCTTGTGAAAGTTTGGGCTTTGTTGTAAATAAAAACAATTTTTTCAGTTCCGTATCTGGAAAAAGGAGAAAAAACGAAAAGGGTGCGCCATAGACTTATGACACACCCTCGTTTTTTGTGGAGTCAGAAAGTTCATCGACTTTCTGCTCCAATCTCTCAACTGTGCCGTAGATGGCTTCCAATAGTTCTTCTTTCATCTTTCTTTTGTTGTTTGAATGGTTTGTAACTTGCATCAAAGGCTAAAGCCTCTTCTGCGTTTCTTCTTTTTCTTCTTGGATGATTCATCCTCTGGGAATTGCTCAAAGGTCTGAGCATTGGCTGGAGCAAAAAGTCCAATGGAAGAAATACCGTCCCAAGGATCCTGGCTGCTCTCCGTCATGAATGGCATCTGCTCTTTCTTGCAACAGCCCTGCTCATATTGCTGAGCAGAGTTGGCACTTGCTGATAAAAGGTTCTCCGTTCCCTCAAATCTTGCATTCAGCTTGCCAAAGCTATAGCCTCGGCTAATCTGCGTACCCTTGAAGCTATATCCGTCCTTACAGAATCGGATGCCTTGTACCTTGGTTCTCTCCTTG
>ENA-OPYW01000046-OPYW01000046.1-human-gut-metagenome-genome-assembly--contig:-NODE-46-length-14812-cov-1.322983_pt1 | contig 14812 bp, 16 predicted proteins | sample MGYA00242473_ERZ504483 | MGnify/ENA primary metagenome ERZ504483 (study PRJEB26092, sample SAMD00036221) | human gut metagenome | host: Homo sapiens | study: EMG produced TPA metagenomics assembly of...
GGAAAAGAGGTTTATAAAAAGATGAAGATTTTGCTTGCAGCGGTGAATGCAAAGTACATCCACTCAAATCTTGCGGTCTATTGCCTGCGCGCATATGCGAAAGAGCAGCATCCGGCCAGCAATATCACAATTTCTGAATATACGATCAATCAGCCATTTGATGAGATTTTGATGGATATTTATAAGCAGGCACCAGATGTTCTCTGCCTTTCCTGTTATTTATGGAATGTGACAGAAGTAGGGCAATTGATACAGGAGATTCCAAAGATTCTGCCGGATACGAAGATCTGGCTTGGAGGTCCGGAAGTTTCTTATAATGCAAGAGAAGTTCTGGAAAAATATCCAATGACAGAAGGTATCATGCGCGGAGAGGGTGAAGAGACTTTTGCAGAACTTGTGGCATATTATGAAGGTCGTGGTGCAGCTGAGTTGATCAATATTCAGGGAATCACATTCCGGGAAAAGGAAAAACAGATTGCTGCGACACCGTTTCGACAGATCATGGATCTGAGTAAAGTACCGTTTGTCTATAGGGATATTGAGAATTTCAAGAACCGTATCATTTATTATGAGACGAGCAGAGGCTGTCCGTTTTCTTGTAGTTATTGTCTTTCTTCAATTGATAAATGTCTTCGATTCCGTAACCTGGAGCTTGTGAAGAAAGAATTGCAGTTCTTTATTGATCATGAAGTGCCACAGGTTAAGTTTGTTGACAGAACATTTAACTGTAAGCATGATCATGCGATGGCAATCTGGAATTATATCAAAGAGCATGATAAAGGGATTACAAATTTTCATTTTGAAGTGGCAGCAGATCTTCTGAATGAGGAAGAGATTGAGTTGATTCGGAGTTTGCGTCCAGGACTCATTCAGCTGGAAATTGGAATTCAGTCAACGAATAAACAGACGATCAAAGAGATCAACCGTTCCATGAATCTGGAAAAAGTACGTGATAAGGTAGCAAGGATTCATGAGAAAGGAAATGTGCATCAGCATTTAGATTTGATCGCAGGTCTTCCATATGAGAATTATGATAGTTTTGCGCATTCTTTTAATGAAGTTTATGCTATGGAACCGGATCAGTTTCAGCTTGGATTTCTGAAAGTACTGCATGGATCTGTGATGCATGAGAAGATGAAAGAGTATGAACTTCTTTTCCAGAATCGTCCGCCGTATGAAGTGCTTTCAACAAAATGGCTTCCATACAGTGATGTGATCCGCCTGAAGAAAGTGGAAGAGATGGTGGAAGTTTACTATAACAGTTTTCAGTTTAGTCATACGATGAGGCTTCTTGTGGAATTGTTTCCATCCGCATTTTCCATGTATGAGAAAATGGGCAATTATTATGAGAAGAAAGGCTTGTTTGGGTTGAATCATTCAAGGCTTGCACGTTATGAGATATTGTGGGACTTTGTAGAATCAGAATTAGCAGAATTCAGCTGCTCAGAGGAAGTGCAGAAGAAAGAAGCGGATTTTAAAGAGAAGGTGCTTGAAAGCATGACTTTAGATCTTTACCTGAGAGATAATGTGAAGAATCGTCCGGCATTTCTTGGAGAGAGCAAAGTAGAAAAGGATGTAGCGTCTGAATTTTATAAGAAAGAGGCAGAAGAGCACAAGTATCTGAAGGATTATGAAGGATACGACAGTCGCCAACTGCGAAAGATGACTCATCTGGAGCGATTGAATGGAAAGTTGCATCTTTTTGATTACAGACATAGAAATAAGCTGAATCAGGATGCGGCGATTTATATAATAGAGGATTAGTACAGAGTTGCAGACATTAGAAAGATATTTGCATATGGTTTTGTTAATGGAAATGGAGAAAAAAGATGAATTTTTATGATAAAAAAGTAAGACGTTTGGTGTCAATTATTATTTTGGTGGTTATTGTTGCAATGGTTGCAACGATGGTGATTCCATATCTGGTCTAAGGAGAGTGTGATGCGGACAGGGAGAGTAACGCAGACGATCTGGAATCGTTCTGTAAAGAAACAGATCCAAAAAGGAAACAGGAATTCAACAGGAAAAACTGCGTGGGAAGAAAGTAGTTCTGAACTGATATCTGACGAAAAGGATTTTGTCTGGAGTAGCGCTTCAGTAAGTGGAAAAGCACCGGCACAGGTGAAATATGCAGTGATTAAATCAGCAGGAGATCTTGCGGCAAAGAGAGTCAGACCAACAGCGGTTTCCGTACAGATTTTGTTTCCTGAAAGTTCTGACGAGCAGGAATTAAAAGATATCATGAGAATCCTGACAGAGATCTGTGAGGAGATAGGACTTGCCATTACCTGTGTACAGGCTGAAAGTGCAGAGTATGTTTTGCAGACAGTGATTCATATTACTGCTGTTGGCGTGAAAAAAAAATTCAAAACAGCAGATGAAAAAATGGATTCCGGGAACGGAAATCATCCTTTGCGGCTATACGGGATTGGAAGGAACGCTGCGATTGGTTGAAGAGGCAGAGGCAGATCTTCGTACAAGATTTACACCATCTTTTATAGAAAAAACAAAGCGTTGCAAGGAATCACTTATACTTCCGGAACAGATTTTAAAGCTTCCGGAAGAAGCGAAGAGCAGACAGTGTGGGGATGGAGGTGTACTCTGCGGATTATGGGAACTTGCAGAGGCAGAAAAGACAGGATTTGAGATTGATTTCTCAAAACTTGCACTTAAGCAGGAGACAGTGGAAATCTGTGAATTCTTTCAGTTAAATCCATATCTTCTCACATCAGTCGGAAGTTATCTTGTGCTGACAGAGCATGGAGAAGAGACGTTGGAAAGCTTGAAGAATGCAGGTGTTCCGGCAGTAAGGATCGGATTTGTAAAAGAACAGAATGCAAGAACACTTGTAAATGGAGAAGAAACCCGTTATCTGGATCGTCCGGCACCGGATGAACTGAGCCGCTGGTGGAAAGAGCGAAAAGAATCAGAAGAATAAGAAGATAGAAGAGGCGATAAATATGTTAAATATTGTACTTTATGAGCCGGAAATTCCGGCAAATACAGGGAATATCGGAAGAACCTGTGTAGCAACAGGGACAAGGCTTCATTTGATCGAGCCATTGGGATTTAAGCTGAATGAGAAATCATTAAAGCGCGCAGGCATGGATTACTGGAACGATCTTGATGTGACAACTTATATTGATTATCAGGATTTTCTTGAAAAGAATCCGGGAGCAAAAATCTATATGGCAACGACAAAAGCGCACAAAGTCTACACAGAAGTAGATTATGAGCCGGATTGCTATATTATGTTCGGGAAAGAGAGCGCAGGAATCCCGGAAGAGATTCTTGTAGAGCATGAGGAAGACTGTATGAGAATCCCGATGAATGGAGATATCCGCTCATTGAATCTTGGTAATTCGGTGGCAATTGTGTTGTATGAAGCACTGCGACAGAATGGATTCGCAGGGATGAATTAAGTGGAGAACTGCATGAACTTCATTGGAAATAAAGTGAAAAAGGAACAGGGTCAAATCCAGTTATAAAAGGTTTGATCCTGTTCCTTTTTGACTTGTTTTCTGTTTTTACAGTTTTGGGGTAATAGATCCTATTGCATTCATTGACTAGCTTTGTGTTTTTTGAATTTTCGGGTAAAAGTATCCCCTGTCGTTGTTGACCTATCTCGCATTTCTTTAATTCTTGGGTAACGGATCCTGCTGCATTCGTTGACTAGCTTCGCATTTCTGCAGTTTTGGGGTAACAGTATCCCCCTATTTTCATTGACTAGTTTTATATTCTCGCAGATGGAATGGTCTATTTGCTTAACAAGATGTGCAAAATTCGAGAAGATAAGATGTACAAAATCAGATGTCTTATAAACAGAGCGCAAAGAGAAAGAATAATCAGATATTTATACAAATACAACAAAAAACGTTTAATAAACTACAAAAAATAGAAGAAATATTTAGTAATCTAAAAAATTTTTATAAAAATCTAATAAAAAGTTTGATTATTACGACAAAATATGCTATGTTTAAAATAACATCGTTGTGCGAAAGTTACAAACAGAAAGAGAATAGGAAAGAAAAGTATGGTAATAATATATTGATACGTGCTGCGAACAGCGTAATCCTTAGATATTAATGTGCAGTAACAACATGCAACGAAGAAATCTTATTGTTCAAAATCACATAAGAACAATAAAAAGGGGAGACAAGAAAGGTGGTGTAGATACTATGGTGGATGAGACAATCCGGTCAATTAAAGAAGCAGAACAGCAGGCAGAAGAGATTCTTGTAAAAGCGCAGGAACAAAAAGAACAGATTCTGAAAGATGCATCTCTTCAAGCAAAGCAGATTCATGAAGAACTTATAGAAGAGGCAAAAAGAACTGCCGGTGGACTGGATGAGAAAGCCAGAGAAGAGGCGAAAAATCAGGAAGATAAAGAAGCAGAGAAGCTCAAAGATGTGATCGAAGAGCTGAAGGTTTCTGCAAGAGAGAAAAAGGATGCAGCAGTGCAGCTAGTTCTTTCTGAATTGATCTGATCCATGTGGTCGTAACAAAAAAGGAGGGATAAGATTATGGCGGTACTTAAGATGCAGAAAATCAGCATCTGTGCCCTGAAGAAAGATCGAAAAGCAATCCTGGAACAGTTACAGCATCTTGGAGTTCTTGAAGTTGACAGGGACAAAGAAGAGGATGCATTCTTCCAAAAGATGGACACAACCGGACAGCGGATGAAATTTGAAAAAGCGGCAACGGCAGCAGATCAGGCACTGGGGATTCTGGATGCTTACGCTCCGGAGAAAAAGTCATTACTTTCTTCGCTGGAAGGAAAAGAACTGATCGATCGCGAGTTGGAAGAAAAGGTTCAGATATCTGGACCGGAATTGATCAAGACAGCCCGCGGAATTTATGATCTTGATCGTGAGTATGCTGAGCTTAGAGCAGGCATAGCAAAGATTGAGAATCAGATTGAAAGTCTGATGCCGTGGATGGCATTAGATGTTCCGCTTCAGGAAGGGAAGACAAAAAGGACTGCTTTGATTCTGGGAACAATGCCGGGAGAGCTTACTCTTGAGAACATTTATTCCATTCTACTTGAGAAGACTCCGGAAGTGATGGAGAAAACAGGGGTCGATGTACATTTAGTTTCAGCAGAATCTAATATGATTTGCATTGCAGTCATCTGTTTGAAAGAACAACTCCAGACAGTGGAAGAAGCACTTCGAAGTGCAGGATTTGCAAGACCGTCTCAAAACTGGAGCAAGACACCAAAAGAGCAGAAGGAAGTACTGGAAACAGAGATAGCAGCGTCAAGAGAGCGGATGATGCAGTGCGAGGCAGAACTTAAGAGCCTGGCTTCCAAAAGAAAAGAACTTCAGGCCGTAGCAGATTATTACAGAGTCCGAGCAGATAAGTATGCAGTTCTCGGAGATCTTCTTCAGTCAAAGCGTACATTTGTGATAAGTGGATATATACCGGCATGTGAGTCAGGTCAGGTAGAGAAATCTTTGACAGAGAAATATAACTGTATGGTAGATATTGAAGACATTGAAGAAGGTGAAGAAGCACCGGTTATTTTAAAGAATAACCCATTCTCTACAAACATGGAAGGCATTGTAGAATCTTACGGATTACCGCATGCCGGAGAGATCGATCCGACAACGATCATGTCATTCTTCTATGTATTTTTCTTCGGAATGATGTTGTCAGATGCAGCGTATGGAGCAGTTGTTGCAATTGTGTGTGCGATTCTTGTGAAGAAATATCCAAGAATGTCACAGAGCATGGCAAAATCTTTGAAACTGTTCTTCTACTGTGGAGTATCTACACTTGTATGGGGCGTTCTGTTTGGAGGATATTTTGGAAATATCGTAGACATTGTTTCAGAAAAATTCTTCGGACATACGGTAACAGTTCCGGCACTTTGGTTTGTTCCATTGAATGATCCAATGAAACTTCTGGTTTATTCTTTGTTGTTTGGAACAATTCATTTGTTCGTAGGACTTGGAATTAAAGGTTATCTGTGTTTAAAAGATGGTAAGGTTGTAGATTTTATCTGTGACGTTGTACTTTGGTTTGTAATGCTGATCGGGTTGATCCTGATGCTGCTTCCAAGTGACATTTTCGCATCAATCGCACAGACTACGATCGTGTTCCCGGCAGCTTTGAACACTGCTGCAAAAGTGATGGCTGCGGGTGGAGCAATCGGTATTGTGCTGATGTCAGGAAGAGCAAACAAGAATCCGGCGCTTCGGCTTGCGCTTGGAGCGTATGATTTGTATAACGTGACAGGATGGCTCAGTGACGCATTGTCCTATTCAAGACTTCTTGCACTTGGACTTGCAACAGGAGTTATCGCATCCGTTATTAATCAGATGGGAGCGATGCTTCCAAACAATGTGATCGGTGTGATTCTTTTCATTGTGATCTTCATTGTGGGACACGTATTGAACCTGGCGATCAATCTGCTGGGAGCTTATGTACACACAAACCGTTTACAGTTTGTGGAATTCTTCGGAAAATTTTATGAAGGCGGCGGAAAAGCATTCGAGCCTTTTAAAGAAAATACGAAATATGTTGATGTTAAGGAGGAAACAACATTATGAATATAGCAGGTGAACTTGGAGTTGTATATGGATTATTAGGCGCAGCAATCGCAGTATTATTCGCAGGTGCAGGATCTGCGTTAGGTGTAGGTATCGCAGGACAGGCAGCATCAGGTGTTGTAACAGAAGACCCGAGCAAATTCGCTAAAGTACTTATCATGCAGCTGCTCCCAGGTACACAGGGACTGTATGGACTGCTTGTTGGATTTATTACACTTTCTAAAATTGGTATTCTCGGCGGAGGCGGAGTAGAAGTTAGCGTTCAGTCAGGACTTATGATTCTTGCAGCTTGTCTCCCAATCGGTATTGTTGGATTGATTTCAGGTATCGCACAGGGTAAGACAGCAGCGGCTTCTATCGGAATCGTAGCAAAGAAGCCAGAGCAGTTTGGTAAAGCAATGCTGTTCCCGGCAATGGTTGAGACATATGCGATCCTGGCTCTTCTGATTTCCTTCCTCGCAGTAAGTGGTATCCAGCTGTAAGAAATAAATAAAAAGGAGAGCGTGGAGATGAGTGGACTTGACAAAATGAAAGCGCAGATAATCGCAGAGGCGCAGGACAATGCAAAAGAGATACTCGCACAGGCACACGCACAGGCGGATTCTATAATTGGGGAAGCACACGCACAGGCAGAGAAAGATGCACGGAAGATTGTCGCACAGGCAGAAGCCAGAGCAGAAGATTCTGTGAAACGCCTGGTCTCTTCATCAGATATGAGAAAGCGCAAGGCAGTACTTGAGGCGAAACAGGAAGTGATCAGTGAAGTTCTTGAAGATGCTTACAAAGCAGTCGGAGAGCTTGATGATGCAGCTTATTTTGCAATGCTTGAAAAGGTTCTTGAGAAGTATGTACTTCCGGAAGAAGGAACCATCTGCTTACAGAGAAAGACAGAAAACGTATGCCTCAAGGGTATATGGAAAAAGTATATGAAACAGCGAAGAAGAAAGGCGGAAGCCTGGAACTTACAGAGACAGTGCCGGACGGAATGGATGGGGGATTTATCCTGACCTATGGCGGCATCGAAGAAAATTGTACGATCAAAGCGTTGTTTGATGCAAAAAGAGAAGAGTTATCAGATAAAGTGAACCGGCAGCTGTTTACAGCAGTGTAGCCGCAAGGAGGGATAATCTTGAGTAAGACAAAATATACCTATGCGGTTGCCAGAATCCGTGCACTGGAAGTCTCTCTTTTAACGAATGCAGTGATCGAACAGCTTCTTGCGTGCAAGAGTGCAGAACAGGCTCTACAGCTTCTGGTTGAAAAGGGCTGGGGAGATCTGACAGCAGGAACGTTGGATGCAGATGAAGTTCTGAATAAGGAAGAAGAGAAGATGTGGCAGACAATCCGTGAGGTGGCACCGGATATGCATGTATTCGATGTTCTGTCACTTCCAAAACTTTATCACAATCTGAAAGCAGCAATCAAAGAAGTGTGTACGGAAGTGGAGAATAAAAACATTTTTTACGATGACTGTGAGATTCCTGGAGAAGAGATGTTTGCACTTGTCCAGAACAAAGAATTTGATAAGCTGCCGGGTAATATGCCAGCAACAGCAAGAGAAGCATTTGACACTCTGCTTCACACAAGAGACGGACAGCTGTGCGATCTTATTATTGATCGCGCAACACTGGAAGCTATGCTGGAAGCAGGAAAAAATCAGGTGAGAAGATCATTGAAGAGTATGCACAGACAGCAGTTGCAATCGCTGATATTAAGATTGCAGTAAGATCTCAGAAGACAGGAAAAAATGCAGAATTTATGAAGAAAGCAATGGTAAATTGTTCCGAGATCAATGTGGATCAGCTGACACAGGCAGCATTGGCCGGTGCGGAGGAGATCGCACAGTATCTGGAAGAAACATCTTATCGTGAAGGTGCCGATGCACTGCGTATATCACCGTCTGCATTTGAACGCTGGTGTGATAATAAAATGACAGATTCTATGAGGTCACAGAAATATGAATCATTTTCCGTTGGACCGCTTCTAGCGTATCTGTTAGCCAGACAAAATGAGATCAAGACAGTACGGATTATACTGACCGGAAAGCAGAATGAATTTCCGGATGAAGCAATCCGGGAAAGGATAAGGGAGATGTATGTATAAGATTGCAGTAATGGGCGATTATGACAGTATCTATGGATTTGCCACCCTCGGTCTTAGCATCTGCCCTGTGAAGGACCGGGATGAGGCGAAGACAAAGCTTCGCCAGCTTGCAGAAGGAAATTACGGCATTATCTATATTACAGAGGCTGTGGCTGCACAGATTCCGTCAGAAATCAACAAGTACGGTGAGCAGACATTTCCGGCGATTATTCAGATCCCGGGTGTGTCGGGGAATACAGGAGCCGGAGTTGAAGGCGTGAAGAAGACAGTTGAGCAGGCCGTCGGATCAGATATTCTGTTTGGAGGAGTAAGCGAATGAGCACAGGAGTGATTAAAAAAGTCGCAGGACCTCTTGTTATCGCAGAGGGAATGCGTGATGCGAATATGTTTGACGTTGTCCGCGTATCGGAACAGCGTCTGATCGGAGAGATCATTGAGATGCACGGTGACGAGGCATCCATCCAGGTATATGAAGAGACATCAGGTCTCGGACCTGGAGAACCGGTTGAATCTATGGATGTTCCAATGTCTGTAGAATTAGGACCTGGTCTGATCGCAAGTATTTATGACGGAATCCAGAGACCACTGGATGATATTATGAAGATTTCCGGAAATAACCTGAAAAGAGGAGTTGAAGTTCCGTCTCTTAAGAGAAATCTGAAATGGGAGTTTGTTCCTACTGTAAAGGTTGGAGATGAAGTAGAGACAGGAGATGTGATCGGTACAGTTCAGGAAACAGTTCTTGTACAGCAGAAGATCATGGTTCCTTACGGAATTAAAGGAACAATCAAGGAAATCAAAGAAGGAACATTTACAGTAGAAGATATTGTAGCAGTTGTTGAAACAGAAAAAGGCGAAAAAGAATTAACTATGATGCAGAAGTGGCCGGTTCGTCGCGGTCGTCCGTATAAGAAGAAACTTCCACCGGAGATGCCACTTGTAACAGGACAGCGTGTTATCGACACATTCTTCCCAATCGCCAAGGGCGGTGTTGCGGCCGTTCCGGGACCTTTCGGAAGTGGAAAGACAGTAATCCAGCATCAGCTTGCAAAATGGGCTGAGGCAGATATTGTTGTCTACATCGGATGTGGAGAGCGTGGAAATGAGATGACAGACGTTCTGAACGAGTTCCCTGAACTGAAGGATCCGAAGACAGGACAGCCTTTGATGCAGAGAACTGTTCTGATCGCAAATACATCGGATATGCCGGTTGCAGCTCGTGAGGCATCCATTTACACAGGAATTACAATAGCAGAGTATTTCCGTGATATGGGATATTCTGTAGCACTTATGGCAGACTCAACATCCCGTTGGGCTGAGGCACTTCGTGAGATGTCAGGACGTCTGGAAGAGATGCCTGGTGAAGAAGGATATCCGGCTTATCTTGGAAGTCGTCTGGCTCAGTTTTATGAGCGTGCCGGACATGTAGTTTCTCTTGGAAAAGAAGGAAGAGAAGGAGCACTTTCCGTTATCGGAGCAGTATCTCCTCCGGGTGGTGATACATCTGAGCCGGTATCTCAGGCTACACTTCGTATCGTCAAAGTGTTCTGGGGACTGGATGCTTCCCTGGCATACAAGAGACATTTCCCGGCAATCAACTGGTTGAAGAGTTACTCCCTGTATCTGGATGATATGGAAAAATGGTTTAACGGACAGGTTGCCGAAGACTGGATGGAAGGCCGTCAGAAGATGATGACACTGCTTCAGGAAGAAGCAGAACTGGAAGAGATCGTTAAGATGGTAGGTATGGACGCACTTTCACCGTCCGACCGTCTGAAGATGGAAGCTGCAAGATCGATTCGTGAGGACTTCCTGCATCAGAACTCTTTCCATGAAGTAGATACGTATACGTCATTGAAGAAACAGCACATGATGATGGTTCTCGTTAACGAATTCTTTGACAGAGCAACCGATGCATTAAAAGATGGTGCATCACTTCAGAAGCTGATCTCAATGCCGGTCAGAGAGCAGATCGGACGTTTTAAATATGTGACAGAAGATAAGCTTGACGAAGAATTTAAGCAGGTTGATGAGACATTAAGCGCTCAGATCGCAGCAGCATTTGTAAAGGAGGAAGGTTAAATGCCAAAAGAATATAGAACCATTCAGGAAGTGGCCGGACCTCTGATGCTGGTGCATGGAGTAGAAGGCGTGACATATGATGAGCTTGGAGAGATAGAGATGGCGAGCGGAGAGACTAGAAGATGTAAAGTTCTGGAAGTGAATGGAAGCGATGTCCTTGTACAGCTGTTTGAAAGTTCAACAGGTATTAACCTCTCCAACAGCAAAGTCCGATTTCTTGGACGAAGCATGGAACTTGGCGTATCAGAAGATATGCTTGGACGTGTCTTTGATGGACTTGGTAATCCGATTGATGAGGGTCCGCAGATCCTTCCGGATGCCAGAATGGATATCAATGGTCTTCCGATGAATCCGGCGGCTAGATGTTATCCGGAGGAGTTTATCCAGACAGGAGTATCTGCAATTGATGGATTGAATACACTGGTTCGTGGACAGAAGCTTCCAATCTTCTCAGCATCTGGTCTGCCGCATGCACAGTTGGCAGCACAGATTGCCCGTCAGGCAAAGGTACTTGGAACAAATGAAAACTTTGCGGTTGTATTTGCTGCTATGGGTATTACTTTCGAGGAGTCTAACTTCTTTATCGAAAGCTTCCGCGAGACAGGAGCACTCGACAGAACAGTATTGTTTGTAAACCTTGCGAATGACCCGGCAATCGAGCGTATCGCAACACCACGTATGGCGCTGACAGCAGCGGAGTATCTTGCATTTGAAAAGGATATGCATGTCCTTGTTATTCTGACAGATATCACAAACTACGCAGATGCATTGCGTGAGGTATCCGCAGCCAGAAAGGAAGTTCCTGGACGTCGTGGATATCCGGGATATCTGTACACAGACCTTGCAACACTGTATGAAAGAGCAGGACGTCAGAATGGCAAGAAGGGAAGTATCACAATGATCCCAATCCTGACAATGCCTGAGGATGACAAGACTCATCCAATCCCTGACCTGACAGGATATATCACGGAAGGACAGATCATCTTAAGCCGTGAGCTTTACAGAAAAGGAGTAACACCTCCAATTGATGTTCTTCCATCTCTGTCCCGTCTGAAAGATAAAGGAATCGGAGCAGGTAAGACAAGAGCAGATCATGCCAATACGATGAATCAGTTGTTTGCCGCTTATGCGCGTGGTAAAGATGCAAAAGAGCTGATGGTTATCCTGGGAGAGGCTGCACTGACAGAAATTGACCTGAAATATGCACGTTTCGCAGATGCATTTGAGAAAGAATATGTATCTCAGGGATATCAGACAGACCGAAGCATTGAGGAAACATTGAATATCGGATGGAAGCTGCTTCGCATGCTGCCGCGTACCGAACTCAAACGAATTGACGATAAATATCTGGATGAATATTACGACAAAGAGTAAGAACAGACAGAGTGATCGAAGATAGAAAGAGGAGGTGGCGGTATTGGCTGCGAAACAAGTGAATCCAACCCGTATGGAACTAACCCGTTTGAAGAAAAAGCGGATTACAGCCATTCGTGGTCACAAGCTTTTGAAAGATAAGCGTGATGAGCTGATGCGCCAGTATCTGGATCTTGTCCGAGAAAATATGGAAGTGAGACTTCGTGTAGAAGAAGGAATTCTCTCTGCGAACCGTAATTTTGTTATTGCCCGGGCCGGAATGTCAGAGGCAGCACTGAATACTGCATTGATGGCTCCGAAGCAGGAAGTTGGACTTATAGTTGATGAGAAGAATGTTATGAGTGTTGAGATTCCGACCTTCACATCCAAAACAAGAACAGCGGATGAAAATGATATCTATTCTTATGGATTTGCATTTACTTCCAGCGATCTTGATGGAGCAGTGAAGTCTTTATCAGATATCCTCCCAGACATGATCCGACTTGCAGAATGTGAAAAAGCATGTCAGCTGATGGCGGCAGAGATTGAGAAGACAAGACGTCGTGTAAATGCACTGGAGCATGTTATCATTCCAGAGACAGAGGAAAGTATCAAATACATTACGATGAAACTGGATGAGAATGAGCGTAGTACACAGATTCGACTGATGAAAGTGAAAGATATGATGCTAGAAGAGGCGCATCATTACAAAGAAAAAGAGGCGTAACTATTAAAAATAAAAAAGAACATGACCAGAGAATAAAAGCTTCTGTTTAAGAAGTCTTGAAACTGTGGTGCATGTTCTTTTTCATGTTTAAATCTAAAAATGCAAGCATTTTACATCTTTTTTGAAATTTTGCTTGGCTCTGAACAGTTACAAATGCAAAACGTTATACAAGAATTTTGGATTGCAGAAGATCTGTTAAAAGTTGTCTTGCTCCGGGCTGAACCTGTTCTAACGGTACTTTTGATGTATAAGACTCACTGATAAATCCGAACAGACCAAAGCAGATGAATCCGGCAATCTGTCTTGCAGAATATTTTAAAGAATAAGAAGCTTTCAGCTTATCTGTATGAGATTCTACCGTGTCTAAGAGGATCCGATAAAATCGAAAAGCCAGGTAAGGATTTGTTTCCGGTACGACATGCTGGAAAAAATCATAACGTTCATAGTAAAGAGACAAAATACAGTCCAAAACGTTCAGATATCCCTGCGTGAGATTATTTTCAGGATTGTTTTCCTCTTGTCTGCGATGGTATCCTTCTTTTCCAATAATCAGCATATCATTGAAAATGTCGTCAAGGAGGGCAAATTTATCCTTATAATGTGTGTAGAAAGTGATCCGGCTGACATTGGCAATCTTACATAATTCCGTGATTGAAATCGCATCAAAAGCCTGTGTGGTTAAAAGTTCCAAAAGAGCGGACTTTAAAGCACGTTTTGTTTTGGTGATACGCTTATCCTCCATTGCGGATATTCTCCTTTCTATGTTCTATAGCAGATCATACGAATGCTGTGATTGCTTATCTGTAAAATTATTGTAACTGTTCAGAGCCAACCTCCAAAATGCTACGCATTTCGTCGGTGTGGCGTATCCGCCAAATAAAATTTCAAAAACAGTCTTAAAAATGCAAGCATTTTATAGCTGTTTTATGAAATTTTGCTTGGCTCTGAACAGTTACAAATTATTATTTAGAATACAGCTCGACGATAAGCATCTCGTCAACCGGTACATCGATTGCTTCTCTGTTAGGAAGCTCTTTTACTGTACCTCTAAGATTCTCAGCGTCTGCCTCAAGCCACTCTGGTACCATGTTTCCAGCTGTAGCTCAAGAATCTCTTTTATATCTCTGTGAACCTTTTTTTGTTCTCTTTGATTTCAATAACATCTCCAGCCTTTACAAGGTAAGATGGGATGTTAACCTGTTTGCCGTTTACAAGAACGTGCTTATGATCAACGATCTGTCTAGCTTCTTTTCTTGTTCTAGCAAGTCCAAGACGGAAAACAACATTGTCAAGTCTTGACTCAAGGATGATCATAAGGTTTTCACCTGTCATTCCTTCCTGCTGTTTTTGCCTTTGCATAGTAGTTTCTGAAAGGTTTTTCAAGAACACCGTAGATGAATTTTGCTTTCTGTTTCTCGCGAAGCTGAAGACCATACTCGCTCATCTTTCTGTTTGCTCTTTTTAACTGTCTGTTAGATTTCTTATTGATTCCGAGGTAAATCGGATCCATTCCTAATGAACGGCATCTTTTAAGAACAGGAACTCTATTTACTGCCATTTCTATCCTCCTAATATTATACATGCCAGCGGTACTCATGCCGCTGCGTCAACATTTACTATTAAATAACTGCTTTTCTTATACAGCAGAGTATAATTACACTCTTCTGCGTTTCGGTGGACGACATCCGTTGTGCGGTACCGGTGTTACGTCCTTGATGCTTACTACATCAATTCCGCATGCCTGAAGTGCACGGATTGCTGCTTCTCTTCCTGATCCCGGTCCTTTTACGAATACATCTACTGTCTTAAGACCATGTACTAATGCTGCTTTAGCTGCTGTCTCAGCTGCCATCTGTGCTGCATATGGAGTAGATTTTCTTGAACCTCTAAATCCCAGACCGCCTGCACTTGCCCATGAAAGAGCATTTCCCTGAGCGTCAGTCAGTGTAACAATTGTATTGTTGAATGATGACTGAATATGTGCCTGTCCGCG
>ENA-OPYW01000047-OPYW01000047.1-human-gut-metagenome-genome-assembly--contig:-NODE-47-length-14601-cov-1.264612_pt1 | contig 14601 bp, 16 predicted proteins | sample MGYA00242473_ERZ504483 | MGnify/ENA primary metagenome ERZ504483 (study PRJEB26092, sample SAMD00036221) | human gut metagenome | host: Homo sapiens | study: EMG produced TPA metagenomics assembly of...
TAACAATTGCGCATAGTAAGAGGATGATTAAAGCAAACCATCTCTTTTTCGTTCTGTTTTTCATTTCATCAGACCTCCTGAAGTGTTTTTTTACATTATTTGCAGCTTTAATAAAAATATACTTACATTCATTTTGTAATATCTTGACAATCAGTAAATCCTGCACTAAAATAAATACATAAAGCAAAAACCGAAACGTTTCGGTTTTAAAAATAAGGAGGACGATACGATGCCATTAGTTACATCAGAAAAGATGCTTTTAGACGCAAAGAAGGGTGGATACGCAGTAGGCGCATTCAATGTAGAGAATATGGAGATGGTTAAAGCAGTCATCGCCGCAGCGGAGGAGCTGAACGCACCGGTGATGCTTCAGACAACACCTTCTACTGTAAAGTACGGAACATTGGAGACATTTGCAGGAATCGTGAAAGCAGAAGCTGCGAAAACAAAGATCCCGGTATGCCTGCATCTGGATCACGGCAATAGCTTTGAACTTGCAGTCCAGGCAATGAAAGCTGGTTACACATCTGTTATGATCGACGGTTCCCACGAAGATTTTGAGAATAATATCGCAGTGACGAAGAAGGTTGTAGATGTAGCAAATGCATTTGGCATTCCGGTAGAAGCTGAACTTGGTAAAGTTGGCGGAAAGGAAGACGACCTTGAGGCTGATGCTGATACGAACACAGATCCGCAGGAAGCGAAAGAATTCGTAGAGCGCACAGGAGTTTCCTCTCTTGCAGTAGCGATTGGAACAGCGCACGGCTTTTATGTAGGAACCCCGGTTCTTGACAAGCCAAGAGTAAGCGCGATCAAAGAAGTTGTAGATGTTCCGCTCGTGCTTCATGGAGCTTCCGGACTGAGTGAAGAAGATGTAAGAGAATGTGTAGAGCGTGGAATGTGTAAAGTCAACTTTGCTACTGAGCTTCGTGTTGCATACACAGATGCCGTGAAGAAACTGCTTGAAGAGAAGCCGGAGACATTCGATCCGAAGAAACTCGGTGTTGTTGCGATGGAAGCCGTAAAAGAACAGGTGATCGCACGCATGAAGATGTGCGGATGTGATGGAAAAGCAGAATAAAATGAGTAATAGCTTACAAGATACAGAATAAGGAAATAAGCTTATGGGTGCAACGATGAAAGACATTGCCCGAGAGACAGGGCTTGGACTTGCAACAATTTCTTCTTATCTAAATGGAGGAAATGTGCGTGAGAAAAACAGAATCAAGATTGAAGAGGCAATTGAGAAGCTTCATTTTGAGGTAAATGAAGTTGCAAGAGGATTAAAGACAAACCGAACGAAGACCATCGGAATCATCTTGCCCGAGTTAAACAACATTTTCTTTTCAGAGATCATTACAGCAGCGGAAGATTTATTAAGAAGTCATGGATATGCGACGATGATCTGTGACTGCAGATCCGATGTGAAGCGAGAAGAAGAGGCGGCAGAATTCCTTCTTCACAGAAGAGTGGATGGCTTGATCATGATGCCAACCGGAGCAGAGAAGAAAGTATTTGATAGATTTAGAAAATCCGGAAGACCGGTTGTATTGATCGACCGAAGGATGGAGAACGGAGATTGTGACTGCGTTCTTGTAGATAATGAAGGAGCTGCGCAGAACGCAGTGAAACGGCTGATGAAAAAAGGGCATAAGAAGATTGGTATGATCACAGGACCGGATAAGGTATATACAGCCAGAGAACGTCAACGAGGATATAAGCTTGCGCTACAGGAATCATCAAAAGCTCAATCAGAACAACAATCAGATTTAAAAGACAAAACAGATAGAAAAGATAACAAAACTTCTGGCAGATGGTAACTACACGATTGCCGGAGGAGCGAAAGCAATGCGCAAGCTTTATGAAGACAATCCAGATATGACGGCAGTATTTATCTCCAACTACGAGATGACAGTCGGAGCAATGATGGAGATCAATGATCTTGGAATTAAAGTTCCAAAACAGTTGTCTGTGATTGGATTCGATAATGTGGATTTTGCAAGAGCTGTAGTACCAAGACTGTCAATCGTGACACAGCCAACGGAACAGATTGGGCAAGCGGCAGCGAATCTGTTATTGAGCCGTCTCGAAGATAAGGATGAAACATCAGATAAAACATCAGACAAAATAGAAACAACAGAGACAATCTGGCTGAAAACCGGATTCGTAGAAGGAGAATCAGTGGCGGACATTTCATAAAGAGGAGGAGACCATGGGAGAATATTTATTAGGAATAGATATCGGAACCAGTGCCTGCAAGATTGCAGTCTTTGCAAAAGACGGAACCGTCAGGGCAACCGGAACCGGTGATTATCAGGTCTATTACCCACATCCCGGATGGGCAGAACAGAATCCGGAAGAATGGTGGGAAGCAGTTTGCGATGCAATCCCAAAGGTGCTCGCAAAGGGAAATATTTCCCCGGAAGAGATCAAAGGAATCGGGATCGATGGGCAGAGCTGGTCTGCAATTGCAGTAGATAAAGACGGAAATGTACTTACGAATACCCCAATCTGGATGGACACAAGAGCCACAGATATCTGTGAAGAATTCAATGAAAAGATTGGGAAAGACAAGATCTTCGAGCTTTGCGGCAACTCTTTGCAGCCGTCTTATACAACTGCAAAGATTATCTGGTATCAGAGAAACCTGCCGGAAGTCTATGCAAAGACTTATAAGATCCTTCAATCCAACAGTTACATTGCATACAAACTGACCGGTGTGATGACACAGGACCTTTCTCAGGGATATGGCCTTCACTGCTTCGATATGAGAACAGGAACCTGGAAGGAAGAGATGTGTCAGGTATTTGGATTTTCTTCTGAGCTATTGCCGGAAATCCATGCCTGTCATGAAGTGATCGGTGAGGTAAATGAGAAAGCTGCGAAAGAAAGCGGACTGGCAGAAGGAACACCGGTCGTGGCCGGAGGACTCGATGCAGCATGTGGAACTCTCGGTGCAGGCGTGATCCACAGTGGAGAGACACAGGAACAAGGTGGACAGGCAGGGGGAATGAGTATCTGTACCGACCAGTATCGTGCCGATGAACGGTTGATCCTTGGATTTCACGTCGTGCCGGATTGCTGGCTCTTACAAGGCGGAACAACCGGAGGCGGCGGAGTGATGCGCTGGCTTGAACGGGAGTTCGGAGCGTACGAAAGAGAAGAAGGAAAACGTCAGGGAAAAAGCTCGCTGGATTTATTTAATGAAGAGGCGGCAGCAGTAGCACCGGGAAGTGACGGAGTGATCTTCCTCCCATATATGTCCGGTGAGAGAACTCCGATCTGGGATCCAAACGCAAAAGGTGTCTACTACGGATTAGATTTCAGTAAGACAAAAGGACACTTCATCCGTGCGGCAATGGAAGGAACAGCATATGCATTGAAGCATAACCTTGATGTTGCGGAAGAAGCCGGAGCGAAAGTAGAAGTCCTGCGTGCGATGGGCGGATCAGCAAACTCCTTGTTGTGGACACAGATCAAGTCTGACATCACAGGAAAACCAATTGTTGTTCCATCCTCTGACACAGCAACAACACTCGGTGCAGTGATCCTTGCCGGAGTCGGAATCGGAATGTACAAAGACTTTGACGAGGCGGTGAAGCTTACTGTTGAAGAGAAGCGTTCCCACGAACCGAATAATGAAAACAGAAAAGTTTATGATAGAAATTACGAAACATATATAGAGCTTTATAAACAATTAAAGGACACTATGGCGAAAAACCATGAATAAGAAATAAATTAACAAAAGACCAAAAAGGAGGATCTTGAAAATGAAAGCAGCAGTTGTATGCGCCAACGAAGACGTACAGTATCTTGATTACGAAGAACCGACACCGGGACCGGGCGAAGTTAAGGTCAAAGTAAAATGTTCCGGTATCTGCGGATCTGATATTCCACGAGTACTTCATAACGGAGTTCATTTCTATCCAATCGTACTTGGACATGAGTTCTCAGGAGATGTTGTAGAAGTAGGTGAAGGTGTAACAAAGGTTAAGGTTGGAGATCACGTATCCGGTGCACCGTTGAAACCATGTATGAAATGTGATGACTGTCAGAACGGAAACTTCTCTCTGTGCAAACATTACAGTTTTATTGGTTCCAGAGAGCAGGGATCCAATGCCGATTATGTAGTGATCCCAGAGCAAAATGCAGTTGTATATGATCCAGGCATTCCGTATGAACAGGCGGCTATGTTTGAGCCTGCAACTGTAGCGATCCACGGAGTGTTCCAGAATGATTATCAGGGCGGACAGTATGTTGCAGTACTCGGCGGCGGAACGATCGGAATGTTCACAATGCAGTGGTGCAAGATCTTCGGATCCAAGAAAGTTGTAGTTTTCGACATCAGTGATGAGAGACTTGAACTTGCGAAACGTCTTGGAGCTGACGAAGTTGTCAACACAACGAAAGAGAATTTCATGGAAGAGGCAATGGCGATCACAGGCGGCAAAGGATATGGATTTGTATTCGAGACAGCCGGACAGGTTCCGACCATGCATATGGCCTTTGAGCTTGCAGGAAACAAATCCCATGTATGCTTTATCGGAACACCACATGTGAATCTTGAGTTCACACCGGCAATGTGGGAGAACATGAATCGTAAAGAGTTCAAACTGACAGGATCCTGGATGTCCTACAGCGCACCGTTCCCGGGCAAAGAGTGGGAGCTGACAGCACATTACTTTGCAACAGGACAGCTGAAATTCGACAAAGGATTTATTTACAAAATGGTTCCGATGAGTCAGGCACAGGAAGCATTCCAGATGTTTAAGACACCGGGACTTGTACAGGGAAAAGTAATGCTTGTAAACGAAGATTAATCAGAGAGGGGGACAAGAGCTTTGATCTGTCAAAGCTCTGTACCGAATATGATACTTACAGTAACATTAAATGCAGCAATCGACAAAAGATATGTTGTGGAAGGCTATCAGGTCGGTGAAGTCAACCGTGTGAAAGAATGTGCGTATACGCCAGGTGGAAAAGGATTAAATGTATCCAAGCCGGCATCTATCGCAGGAGCGGAAGTGGTCGCAACAGGATTTGTCGGAGGTCATGCAGGAAATTATATCGAAGACGCACTGAAACCATTTGGAATCAAGAGCGAATTCTATCATCTGGAAGAAGAGAGCCGATCCTGTATCAACATCTGGGATGAAGTCAATCACGTGCAGACAGAATTTCTTGAGCCGGGATTCACGGTATCTGAGGAAGAATTTAAGGGATTCGAAAAACATTTTACAGAACTGGTGAAGAAAGCAGATGTTGTTGCTATGTCAGGAAGTGTTCCAAAAGGACTTGACGGAACAGCTTATCAGCGTCTTGTAAGAATCTGCAAAGAAGCAGGAAAGAAAGTCATCCTTGATACAAGTGGAAAACTGCTTGAGATGGGAATCGAGGCAAAGCCGACGATGATCAAGCCAAACATTGATGAGATCCGTATGTTGACAGGAAAAAGCTGCGACAACTTCCAGGACATGGTAGATGCGGCAAAACAGATTCATGCAGATGGAGTCGAGATCGTAGCAGTGTCACTCGGTGGAGACGGTTCCTTTGTCGTATGTGACGACGGAATCTTTCGCGCACGTGTGCCGAAGATCGATGCGGTAAACACAGTAGGATGCGGAGATTCCATGATCGCCGGGTTCGCTCTTGGACTTAGCGAAGGACTTTCGGTTGAAGAGACATTGAAGAAAGCAAGTGCGATCTCAGCGGCAGCAGCACTCAGAGAAGAAACAGGATTCTTCGTAAAAGAAGATATGGAAAAGATCTATCCACAGGTGGAGATTGAGAAGATCGGTTAGATAGATAAAAGGAGAATTATCATGGGTGAATTTATTAATCCGGCAGATGTGCCAAAAGTAAAATTCTACACAGGTGATGAAGCACCATGTATCGGAATGGGAACATTTGGTTCCGACAGATTTACAGCAGATCAGATTGCTGAAGCAGTAGACGGAGCAATCAAAAGCGGATACCGCATGTTTGATTGTGCCGCATGCTACGGAAATGAACCGGAGATCGGTAAAGTATTTAAAAATGCATTTGATGAGGGAATCGTAGAACGTAAAGATCTCTTTATTATGACAAAAGTATGGAACGATATGCACGAACATGTCGAAGAAGCTTGCAAGAAAAGTATCGCAGATCTCCAGTGTGATTATGTGGATATGTATTATATTCACTGGCCATTCCCGAATTACCATGCACCAAAATGCGATGTAGAGTCAAGAAATCCGGATTCTAAACCATTCAGTGTGGAAGAATTCATGAATACATACAGACAGTGTGAAAAACTCGTCGAAGACGGACTGACAAGATTCATCGGAATCTCCAATATGACAATTCCGAAACTCGAAGCAGTACTTCCATTGATGAAGATCAAACCGGTTGCCTGTGAGCTTGAGATCCATCCTTGCTTCCAGCAACAGGAACTTTACGATTACCTCGTAGCACACGATATCCAACCGGTAGGGTATATGCCAATCGGTTCTCCGATGAGACCGGAGAGAGACATGTGTCCGGAAGATGTAGCAGATCTGCAGACCCCGGTTATGCAGGAGATTGCGAAGGCTCATAACTGCCACCCGGCGATCATTGCACTGAAATGGGCAAGACAGAGAGGCGAGATCACAATCCCGTTTTCACTTCACAATTATGTAAGCAACTTAAAAGCAATGACAGAAGATCCGCTGACAGAAGAAGAGATGGCGAAGATTGCAACACTCGAAAAAGGAAACCGCCTTGTAAAAGGACAGGTGTTCTTGTGGCATGGAGCAAAAGACTGGCATGATCTTTGGGATGAAGATGGAGAAATCGTGACATTGTAAAAAATAAGATAAAATGATGTTGAGAGATACAGTTCTTGTAGGAAGGTGAGACTTTTTACAGGAACTGTATTTTATTATAAAAAATAATTTTTTTCTTTGAACTGGCATACATTTAAAAGTTGAAAATATACTCCTTAAGGAGTATAGTAAAAACATAATAAGTTATCACGGTTACATTATACGTGGTCAGCGACTTAAAAAAGAATGAAGTAGAAAGAAGGTGTCCCTTTGTCAAAACAAATGAAAAGAAAAATCTATCATGGTTCATCCGAAATCATTGAGAAGCCTGAGTTCGGGTATGGAAAGCCATATAATGATTATGGACTTGGATTTTATTGTACAGAGCAGATTGATATGGCAAGAGAATGGGGTGTGTCCAAAGAGGAAGATGGGATTGCAAACTGCTATGAAATTGATTGCTCAGGATTGAAAATTCTGAATCTGAATGATGAAAAATACTGTATTTTACACTGGCTGTCGATTCTGTTGGAGAATAGAGAATTCGAAGTGTCATCAGCTCTTGCAGCAGAGGCGAAAGAATATATCCTCAAGAAGTTTAAAATAGAGTATGAAGAATATGATGCAATTGTCGGATATCGTGCGGATGACAGTTACTTTTCCTTTGCTCAAGATTTCATTAATGGGGCTATTTCCTATCGGCAGTTAAACCGGGCAATGCATCTTGGAAAACTGGGACAGCAGTTTGTACTGAAAAGCAAAAAGGCATTTCAGCAGATTGAATTTACCGGTTACGAATCAGCTGCAAGTAAAGAATGGTATAGGAAAAAGATGTTGAGAGACAGGTCTGCCAGAAGAGAATATTTTGATGTAGAACGGAATAAGAGACAAAAAGGAGATTTGTATATAATACAGATCATGGATGAGGAGATGAAATCAGATGATTTGTGCTTACGATAGAGTTTATTTGGAGTCCGCACGAAGGAACCTTGCGAGAATGTTTGGATTTTTGCTGTTATATGATATGTGCTATGATTTACAGCAGTTTTATCACTGGTTTTTGATGTCGGGAATAGCAGAGCAGTTTGGAAGCGGTGACTATAGATTCCTTGCCGGTATGTCTGGAGTAGAACTGGCTTATGAAGTACTGGATGTATCACAGATCGCCTATGAGCGCCGGAAACCATGTTATTCCGCGAACCGCAGTGAAGAATATTGGACAGGCTGGGCATTAGCTTATTATCAGTGGGAGACATCCCTTACATTCAGGGAAATAGAAAAGTATATTCCAATCACAGAAGTCTGCGGTTTGTATTCACCGTACCATGAAATGGATATCCGTCAATTCTCTGATAAGATGAATGAATTATACATGAAAGCAAAGAAGGGAACAAGTCTGAAAATATTACGGAAATATGCAGGAATGAGCCAGAGAGAACTATCTGAATTATCCGGGGTTCCGTTAAGGACGATCCAACAATATGAGCAACAACAAAAGAATATTAACAAAGCCCAGGTAGAATATTTAGTGAGATTATCGAAGACGTTATACTGTGAAATCACAGACTTATTAGAAAAGACAAAATAGTAAAAACAGAGTAGAAAAAAGGAACGGATTTTCTGCATGAAATAAAAAAGTTGACATGCACACAATTTTATGATATTATATCGCTTGTAACATTTTTGTAATAATTGTAATAAAAATGAAAATAATGCATAATATTAATAAAGAATAGCAATTAAATGGAAAAATTTATGCAACAAAATTGTTAGGAGGGTATATGAAGTTTAATAAAAAATAAAAAGGATTTTTCTGGCGATGTATACAGCAATGATGAGTGCGGTCATGCTGACGGGATTTGCAAGTTCCACGGAAGCACAGGAGCAGAGCGTTGCAGAAGCAGAAGTGTCAACGGAGGCAGCTGAGCAGGAAGAAACTTTAGATGACACACGGTTTGCAGAGGGTACAGGTACAGACTGGGGTGTATCACAGGAAGTGATCGATGTGCAGTCAGGGATGATCGAGAATGTGAAGATTGCGGCAGCTGAAGCGAAGATTGCTTATGAAGCAAAGCTGGAAGAAGAGAGACGTGCGGCGGAAGAAGCAGAGCGGATCGCCAGAGAGAAGGCAGAGGCAGAAGCGGCAGCAGCGGCACAGGCAGAAGCAGCGGCTGCACAGCAGGCAGAAAAAGAACTGCTGGCATCCCTGATCTTCTGTGAAGCGGGAAACCAGCCGTATGAAGGACAGGTTGCGGTTGGAGCGGTTGTAATGAACCGTATCAATAGTTCCTCTTATCCAGATACAATGGAAGAAGTAATCTACCAGTCCGGTCAGTTCTCACCGGCAATGTCCGGATGGCTTGACCGCGTAAGAGCAAACCAGGGCTATACAGAGGCTGCGATGCAGGCAGCAGAAGATGCACTCGCAGGAAGCAATCCGATTGGAGATTGTCTGTATTTCAGTGTAGGCGGTTACGGAACACGGATCGGAGATCACTTATTTCATTAGAATGCTCCATTCACAATATCTGCTCAAACAGAGTCGATCAGATACTGTGGAATCCTTTTCCGATAATCTCACTTGTATTAGAGATTAGAATAAACGCCTTTGGATCGGTCATCTTGATGAAATTACGCAGGCGGACAGCCTGGGTACGGTTCAGTGCAGTCAGGACAATCGCTTTGTCCTGACCGGAATAAGCACCCGTTGCGTGAAAGACGCTGGCACTGCGGTTCAGCTCATGAACGATGAAAGCACAGATCGGTTCCGGGTCGTCACATACAACATTAAAATATTTGGACAGATTAAAGTTCTCGATAAAGGTGTCTACCATGAAAGAACGAATCGTAAGTCCGAGCAAAGAATATAATCCAGTTTTGATATCGAAGATAAAGAATCCGGCAATAGTGATCAACAGATCAGAAAGCATAAGAGCCGGTCCGATATTGAAGCTGGAATATTTTTTTAAAATCATAGCAATAATATCTGTACCGCCACTGGAACTGCCGATGTTGAACAAAATGGCAGAGCCAAGAGCAGGAAGTGCAATCGCAAAACAAAGCTCCAGCATCGGCTGGTCAGTCAAAGGAGCTTTCATCGGGCAGACGCGCTCCAGAAAAGAAAGCGTTACCGAGAGCAGAATACTGCAATAAGCTGTCTTAGCTGCGAATTTCTTACCAAGAACAATCATTCCGATCAACAGAAGCGTCATACTGGCAACAAAGTTGAAATCACCGGCTGTCATAAGTCCTGTCTTTGCAATAAGAACAGCAAGACCGGTGATGCCGCCAAAGGTAAAGTTATTCGTGAACTTGAAAAATAAGTACCGATCGCCATGATCAGTGTGCTGACTGTCAGTAAAAGAAAATGTTTCCCCTTGTCTAACATAAAATAAATTCCTCCCCAAAAGAAAAATGATAGCTTTCGTGTGCAACATCCGCTATAAAAAGCTGTCATAAATGTTTGTACATATGATTGTAAGCGCTGAAAAGTGAAAAGTCAACGCATGAAGTTATCCAAAAAAGGAAATACTGAAATTAAGCAAAGTACGAAAACAGCATACCAAAATAGAACGAAAAGCACTGAAAAGGAGGTTTTAGAGTGTGGAACCAGAAGTTAGAAATAAGCTGGATCTTGCAGTAGAAATCCGTGATGTTTATGCAAGAGAAATTCTTGATTTCGCCGGAAATCCGGCCATTGAAGTAGAAGTTCTGGCAGGAGGAGAAATCATAGGAAAAGCATCTGTGGCAGGAAAAAATTATAATAAAAAAGAGCAGACAGAAAAACAGCAGATGGATATCGAAGGAAAAATCGAATTGCTTAACAGTCAGATTGCACCGGAAATAATCGGTGAAAATGTATTTGAACAAAGAAAGATTGATACAATTCTGAAAGAAAACGGAAATGAACAGACATCCTTTGCAATATCACTTGCAGTGGCGCGGGCAGCAGCGGCTGCAGAAAAAATTCCGCTTTACAGGTATCTTGGAGGTGTACGTGCAGTACATCCAAGTATGCCGCAGTTGGTCAGAAAAGAAGAAATTGAGATAGAAAAGATAAAAGAAATTAAGGTAGACGAGAGTACGATTCTTACGAAACTGTTTGAAAGAATATTAGAAGAACAGAATGAAGGGAAGAAGCTGATTCTCAGTCAGGAAACAGCAGGAACAGAAGACAACTTTCTGGTAGATCTTGCAGTTGCGGCGAATATTACGCTGATTTTGGTTGAAAACAGAGAAAGCGCTTATTATACAGTACTGAACAATCGATTGTTACAACTGGAAGAGAAGATTGGTGGATGAGAAGACCTCAAGAAATCAGGGAGAAATAAATAATGGGAGCATAGCTCCCAATTGTTATTTAGCGATTTTATTTTACACTCTCTAAATACATCTCTGTCAGTTCAACAGCATCTGCAATACACTGAGGACATGGGACAACTTTCCCCTTTCCAGAGACTCCCTTTAAGTCACGACAATAATAGGTTCCGTTCTTTTGACGGAATTTTTCTGCAAATTCCTTTGTTTTCTTATAGGTATCTGCTTTAGTAGATTTTCCATTTTCAAGATTTCCGATGCTGTTGTCCATTCCAATAACCACATCATACCGGTTACAGCTCCGCACATGTCCATCATGCCCATGCCAAATCCAAATCCCTCAGAGATTTTAAACATTGTTTCCTGGTCTACACCAAATTCCTCACAGAAAGAACAGGCTACAGCTTGTGCACAGTTATACCCTTTGCCATGTAGTTCTAATGCTTTTTCCACTTTTGTACTCATTTTTTTCTCCTTATGATTAGAAATTCCCAACTTATTTTTTGATTTTAAATTGTTTTTATTATAGCGCTCTTTTCTGTTTATGACAATTGGTATTACGGATTTTGAAAGAATTTGAAAGAATGAAATCAAAGGAAGAATATGATATTATAAAAATAAAAACGGAATTTATAGAGAAAAGCACCTGTCAAAGAAGCTTTGCGTAACTGTATATTTCAAATGTATAAAGGGAGGCGAATGAGGTGAAAATCGTTCGAGGAATAAATTTTATAGAAGGAAGCAGAGAAGAAGAATTACCAAATTTTGAATCAAATTTTCCGTATATCGCTTCTCGTGTAGAATTAAATCAATATGAAGAAGATAGTATTCCATGGCATTGGCATAAAAGCGTAGAAGTGTTTTATGTAGAGCAAGGAAACCTAGAATACCGTACGCCTAACGGACATTATATTTTTCCACAGGGCTCAGGAGGCATGGTTAATTCTAATGTTCTTCATACAACGAAGCCAAAAGAAGACAATACGGTACAGCTAATTCATATTTTTGACCCATCATTTATTGGCGGTGAAACAGGAAATATAATTGTGAAAAAATATATTATGCCAATTATCACATCTGGAGAATTGGATATGATTCCATTATATTCTAATAATTTGGAACAAAAAGAAATATTAGATCTTATAAGGAATGCATTTAATTTATCAGAAAAGGAATTTGGATACGAACTAAAACTGCGTGAGCGATTAACTGAAATTTGGCTATCACTTTTCAAAGTGTCATTTTCTGTGATTGAAAAAAAGAAAACTAGTACGAGAGCGAACGACAGAATAAAATTGATGATGGTTTATGTTCATGAAAATTTTGCAGATAAAATTACTGTTTCTGATCTTGCAAAAGTTGGCTACATAAGTGAGAGAGACTGTTTTCGAGTTTTTCAAGAGTGTCTTCACATGACGCCGATAGAATATATTACAAACTATCGGCTGCAAAAAGCCTGCTATATGTTAGTACATAGCAAAGATACTATTTCTGCAATCAGTCAGGAGTGCGGATTAGGAAGCAGTAGCTTTTTCGGAAAGACTTTTCGAGAACATATGGGGATGACACCAATGGAATATCGAAAAAAATGGCGGAATAGTGATATATAAAGGCATTAAAAAGATATTTTATTCTTTAAAATTGCAGTATGATGATAATCAAGAACAAAACATATCTTTTATGAAAGGATAATGTTTGGATTGGAAGTGGTAGCATTCTCTTGCCGGGAGTTACAATCGGTAAAAATAATGTTGCGGCTAGCAATCCATGTAGAGTAATTCGTTGCATAAGGGAGTAGAAAAGAAATGAATCAGGTAAAAATTATTTTTTTTGATATTGATGGAACATTGTTGGAGATGGGAAAAACAGAGATAACACCGAATACGAGGAAGGCGTTATGTTCATTAAAACAAAATGGTATAAAAATATGTATCGCAACAGGGCGTTCGTTTGCTACCATACCAATGTTTGAGGGAGTTGTATTTGATGCGATTTTGGCATTTAATGGATCTTTCTGCGTTGCAGGTAATCAGGTGGTGGCAAAATGTCCTATTCCGAAAGAAGATATAGAAATAATTATTGAAAATGCAAAGAGAATGGAAAGACCTGTTTCTATTGCAACAGCGGAAGAGATTGTTGCAAATGGAAGCGATAAAGATTTAGAAGATTATTTTGCGATTGCACATCATAGGGTGAATGTATCCGAGAAATTCGAAGAATATGTGGACAAAGATGTGTTTCAAATCATGTTGGGATGTGACTTAGAAGAACGTAAGTATATATTAAAGGGAACGAAAAATGCCAAATTAGCAGCGTGGTGGGATAGAGCCATAGATATTATTCCAAAAGAAGGTGGAAAAGGAGCTGCGATTGAACAGATTCTTGCACATTACAAAATTCTCAAAGGAAGAAGCCATTGCGTTTGGAGATGGAGAAAATGATATTGATATGCTACTATCCGTTGGAAAAGGGATTGCAATGGGAAATGCATCTGAAAAAGTGAAAGAAATTGCGACTGATATTTGTGAAAGCGTGACAGATGATGGGATTTATTATTATCTGAAAAGCCAGAAGATAATAAATGAGTGAAAGGTAGGTGGGAAAAATATCGCAAAAAAAACTATAATGCAAGTGTAAAGAAAAAGGAGGTAAAAAATAATGAGCAAAATGAAAAAATGGTTAAACAATTGGTTTAAGGAATCTGTAGAATTTTATGGTTCAATGTTTCGTTATGGAATTTATTATAGATAGGACAGAGGAAGAACACAAACTATGAACCGTACAGAGAATCAAAAAAAGCAAGGTATCATGAAATAAAGAGTTGCATCTTGGCAAAAAGGTGTAGCTCTTTTTTTTGGTGGAAAAATTGACAGAAGATAAGAGAATCGAATTGCAAGACTCTATCCCCTAAAATGCTGATATTTGTTGAAAAATCAGGCTTTTTGCAAGCAAAAAATGAAAAGGCTATATATAGGTAGCCTGCGAAACTGGAATTGCCCATTTTGAGCCTGATTTTAAGAATAATGTCCTGACAGAGAGCAATGGAATGATTCTCTGCCCAGGATTCAAAAGGAATGGAAAAAATGCAGGAGGAAATCAACCGAATGCTGGTTACAGAAGCAAGCCGAATGGCAATGTATTAAAATTAGGTGGATGTAATTGAAGAAAAATATGATATCATATGAGTAATAAAACAGAATTTAAGGAGGAGACTGTAAATGAAATTATCAGATTTAGCAACAGGTTCTGATTGGATAGTGTGGATTGTCTTTGTGATATTTGCTGTACTTTCTATTATTTTACTTTCTGGACACGGAAGCTGGTTCATTTCTGGATATAATACAGCTTCAAAAGAAGAAAAGGAAAAATATAATGAAAAGAAGTTATGCAGAACAATGGGAATTGGAATGTCTATTATAGCAATTCTTCTATTAACAATGGGCTTGTTTGAAAATATTTTACCTGCATTTTTGTATATATTGCATCGGGAATTATTTTG
>ENA-OPYW01000048-OPYW01000048.1-human-gut-metagenome-genome-assembly--contig:-NODE-48-length-14548-cov-1.088413_pt1 | contig 14548 bp, 14 predicted proteins | sample MGYA00242473_ERZ504483 | MGnify/ENA primary metagenome ERZ504483 (study PRJEB26092, sample SAMD00036221) | human gut metagenome | host: Homo sapiens | study: EMG produced TPA metagenomics assembly of...
CGTTGGTCTGATTGTACATGCGTATGGCGAGGTTGCCGTTAGGGAAGATGAGGTAGCGGAGGTCAAAATCACCGATGAAACTCTGCGTGGCATTCGGATTGTCGCGATAACCGAACTGGCCATTGAAGAGTAACCGGTTGTTGAGCAGCTTGCCGCTCAGAATGCCCTCATATTCGGCATTGTTGAAACCTTCATCGCCCGTAGATATGTTGGCACCGAAATTCCAGTTGTTGCTCTTCACCACGTTGGAAAGTACGGTGTTCAGCTGCTGCGAGATGGTGCCGCTCAGCAGGCTCTGCATCGCCAGCGAAGTCTGACTCTGCTGTTCGCCATCCTCGCTCACCTGGTTGTTGTTGGTCTGGGCGTAGAACCGGCCGATGCCCAGAAGATAGAGCACCTGCTGGTTCATCTCTTCCTGCGAATTGATGATAGAGTAGATCATCTGCTTGGCATCGCTGTTAACCGTAGGCAGGTCCATCGAGAAATCTACCTTAGGCGATTGAGGCGTGCCGGTGATGTCCATCAGGCAGTCTACGCGGATGTTGTTGCCCGAGAACGAACGGCCTATGCGCAGGTCACTCAGCGGCACTCCGTTTACGGTATATTTAGCCCGCAGGTTGAGTGGGGCGTTGTATGGGTTGCCACCGAAGGCGATGGTGCCGCCCGGCATAAACTCGAACTCCTTCTTGATGAGATTCTGGATGGTGAGCTTGTAGGTGCCGTGGTCTACCACATAGTTGCCAAACATGTCGAACGAGCCCTTGTTGAAGTAGTTGGCGCGAATTACGCCATCTCCGTTCAGGGTGATGTAATCGCCCGACTGCTCGTCCATAATCAGCTTGAGCGTGAGGTTCTGGTTGGTGTTTACGAGGAAGTTGATGCGCATATCCGATTCGAAATCGATGTCATCCTCTCTCTGTTTCGTGGTTGGAGCCCCGTTCAGGCTCTCCATGATATCCGGCACAATCTCGTGCCAGTGGATAAAGCTCTTGTCGCTGATGGCGTCCGGACTTGCCACATTATATACAAAGATGCTGCCCGGTTCGGGCTCGGCGTTGATATCGATGACGGTTTCGCCGCTCTTGCCGTGGATGCCTACCTCGCCCGTGGCATAGATGGTGGCATAGAAGGTGTTGTCGCCAAACTCGCGGGTATCGAAGCCCAGGAAGTTGTGCGCCTTGATATCGAGGTCGTAGCTCAGCCTTGTGAGGTGCTTGTGGTGGATGCCTCCGCTCAGGATGGCTATGTTGCGGTTGCGGTCGAAGATGGTATCATTCTCTATGAGGATATCATCTGGGATAGCGTGGGCACGGAGCGCATCGAAGGTATAATCGGTGTTGAGCTGCTTGAGGTGCACCTTGCCATGAGCGGTAATATCGCCTACGAGATTGACGCTTTTCAAATCGCCCACCACATTGAGATGACCATCGCCCCAGGCTTCTACCTGGTTCATGAAACTGCCGCAGAAATTCTCGAGGAATTTCATGCTGGTGCCCTGGGCATCGATACCCAGGTCGATATAGTTGCGCTTAGGCGAGACGTATCCGTTGATGAGCGTCTGATGCTCCGGACCATCGTTGGCAACTGCATGAATATCAATCTGTTCGAGCTCCTTGTTGAAGTTGACACCAGCATGGAGTACACCGAGCGGTCCGTTTTCGAAGGTAAACTCCTTCACGTCTAGCTGGGCGTAGGCATCAGGGTCGTTGAAGAGGCTCTTGATGATAGCCTTGCCCGAAGCCTTGCCGGTGAAATCTACCGAATGGAAATTGATGAGGTTCAGCACGTATGCCACATCCACATCCTTCAGGTCGGCTACGATAGAATCGGTCTTCTCGGGTGTGGCAAGACCGGAAACGATGATGTGCTGCTGGTCGTGGCTCACGGCAAAATGGTCTACCAGCAGGCGCTTCTTGCTGTAGATGATGTCGGCAGGATGAACCTTCCACGGTGTGCCGTCGATTCTGATTTCAGACGGGTGTATGGTTACGTGGGCGGTAGAAACATGATCTTCGTTCTTGAAGAACTGCGCCCTCGTATCGAAGATGCCCTGGATAGGGAGTTTTGCCGAATGGTTGTTGTAGAAGAGCTTGGCGAAGAGCTGGTTGTCGGCAGCGGCTGCCTTTACGTGGATGCCCGGTCCGTTATCTCCCCATTTGCCCTGCCTGATCTGCGCATCTACCTTGAGCGAATCGTTGATGGTATGCAGTCGCACTTTGGCTCCATGATAGTCTTTTGCGTCATAGCTGAAGTCAGGCACGCTGGCATAGATGTTGACGGTTTTCTCGGCATCGTTCATGAATCCATCGGCAAAGACGGGCTGCTCTATCTTCAGCGGAATGCCCAGCATGCGCTGCAGTATCTCGGTAGAGGTGATTTCTGCCTGGAAGGTGAAATGGTTCTTCGCGCTCCTGTCTACCTTGCCGATGCCCGGAAGGGTAGGCAGTTTGCTGGCTACCAGGTTGGTGAAGCTCTTGGTGAGGGTAGCGTAATCGTACTCTCCGTTAACATGGATGCTGGCGAACGGGGCTTCGAGGTCGAAATAGCTGTCCTTGCCCTGGTTCTTGGCGCTTACGGTGATGTCATCGAGACTGTAGGTCTTGTCGGCTACCTTCAGTCCCAGGATGGTTGGCAGCAGATGCTGTACATGGGCAGTAGCTGCATACTGCTTGTGCGGGATGGAGTAGGAGCCTTCTACCTGGATGTTGGCGTTAGGGTCGGCGATGGATGCGAGTCCCTCGAGCAATCCCCGGTTATAGCTGCCGTCTATCTGAATGTTGCGGTAGCTGTACTTGTTGAAATCGAAGCGCGGAATGCTGCCCTTGGCATAGAAATGTTGCTTGTTGCCGTGAGCCGAAAGCGATGCTGCCAGGATGCCGAACTGCCCGTTGTCGAGGATTCGGCCCAGGTTGATGCCCTGGGTGTTGATGCTAGCCTTGAGCTCGGAGCCAGCTTTTTCGGCCTTGATGCTACTTCGCCCACGCCGGTCTTCAGCTGGCCGCGGGTGCCTGCCTTCTTGCCAGCACCATATACTTCACCTATATAAAATATGTCGCCCAGGCGCAGCACTTCTTTCGGAATGCTGATGCGTTTGCCCAGATTTCTGGAAACCTCTCCGATGCCATCGCCTGATATCTTGAGGGCTGAGATGTTTGCCTTCCAGCGCAGAAGGCGGTCCCAATCGCTCACACGGCCGTTAGCCCTGAGCATCAGACTGCCGCTCTGAGTCTTGAATTCGAGGTTATGGATGCGGGCAGATGTACTGGTGCCCGAAAACTGGAGATGAAGCTGCAGGGCATCCTTGAACTTGCGGAGTTCAGGCACGAAGCAAGCAATATCGGCAAGCGTGATGACGGATGGCTTGATGCCGCCCTGAAACTGGAGTGTAGGCTTTACGATATGCTTGTTCTCGATGCGGTAGGTAGCGCGCAGGTCATCAAACTGCAATTGCGAATGAGGGAGCTCGATGCTGAAGTCTCTGAGCAGGGCTTGCTGCTGGTCGGCATCGAGTTTGAATCTCAGATTTCTGAGTTGAAGTCCTGATTTATCTTTCAGCGCTATCTTCTTGACAGCCAAATGAATATCCTTGTCTGTGAGATGGCCCAGAATAATGTGGGCAGAGAGGTCGGTGATGCCTAGATGCTGCGGCGAAAAGACGCCCGGCTCAGGCGCAATATCGCGCTGGTTGTAGGCAACGGCACCATGGCGGATAATCAGGCTTCCGATGTGCAGGTCGAGCGGAGTATGGCGGGTGGTATCTTTCGAAGCCAGCGAATCGAGCACGAACTGGATGTTCATCGGGCTCTTGGCATCCTGCTTGTAGATGTTGGCATTGAGCCCGAAGAGCTGGGCAGATGAAACCGAAATCTTGCCATCCTTCAAAGGCAGGAAATCGAGCTTTGCCGATACGCGCGAAGCACAGATCATGCTGTCGCCCTTCTGGTCGAGCATCATCACGTCATCTATGATAATGCGGTTGAAGAAGCCCAGATTCACCTTTCCGATACTTACCTGAGTGCCGAATTTCTGAGCCAGCGCACCGGCTACTTCAGAGCCGATGAAGGCCTGTACTGGTGGCACGTGCAACAGTACGACAAGCAAGAAATAGACAGCAGCCAGCGTCATATAATGCTATTGATGATATGTTTTAAATGTTTCAGAGTTGCTTTCTCTAGTTTACAAAAATGTTACTAATTTGAATTTTGCGACAAAATTACTGAAAAATCGGCATAAAATCGAATAATTCACACAATTTTCTTTTTTATATCACTTTTTTTCACTATTTTTGCAGCACGTTAGAAGTTTCAGCATAGAAGAAGATAAAATATATGTTTTATGGCAGATGGTCAGTATAGCGTCTTGATGAGGGCGCTGACGCATATATCTTGAAGTGATTAGTAAATTTATATTTAATATTTTTTAATGTAGTTATGGCAAATGTAATTAAGTTACGTAAAGGCTTGGACATTAACCTTACGGGTAAGGCTTCCAAGGATGTAACGCTCCAGGTGGCTCAGGCTGGCGAGTATGCGCTGGTTCCTGCGGCTTTCGTGGGTGTGACTCCTAAGGTAGTGGTACGCGAGGGCGATCATGTCAATGCCGGAGATGCCTTGTTTGTGAACAAGGCTTGCCCGGAGGTGAAGTTTGCCTCGCCAGTGAGCGGAGAAGTAACCGCCATTGAGAGAGGTGAGCGCCGAAAGGTGCTCTGCGTGAAGGTGAAGGCCGACGCAGTACAGACCTCTACGGATTTTGGTAAGAAAAACGTTGATGCGTTAGACGGTGAGGCTGTCAAGCAGGCGCTGCTTGAGGCTGGTCTCTTCGGATACATCAACCAGTTGCCTTATGCTGTGTCCACAACTCCCGACACCAAGCCTAAGGCAATTTTCGTTTCTGCCCTCCGCGACATGCCGCTCGCAGCCGACTTTGAGGTAGAACTCAAAGGCAACGAAGAGGCTTTCCAGACGGGTTTGACAGCCTTGAGCAAGATTGCGAAAACTTATCTCGGTGTTGGCGTTGACCAGCACAGCAATGCGCTCGGCGAGGCTAAGAACGTAGAACTCAATGTATTCGACGGTCCTTGCCCGGCAGGTAATGTAGGCGTACAGGTGAACAACATCGACCGGTAAACAAGGGCGAGGTGGTTTGGACAGTAGATCCAGCATCGGTTATCTTCTTCGGAAGACTCTTCCTGACAGGTAAGGTTGATTTGCACAAGACTGTAGCTGTGGCTGGTAGTGAAATCAAGACTCCTGGCTATGCTGAAGTATTGGTAGGTACACCTTTAAGCAGTTTTGTAGCCAATCAGCTGAAAGCTACTGACCATGTGAGACTTATCAATGGTAATCCTCTTACCGGTGTAAAGACGGTCACAGCCGATTTTGTAGGTGGTCATACATCAGAGATTACAGCCATCCCAGAGGGTGATGACAACGACGAGATGCTGGGTTGGATTCTTCCACGTACCGATCAGTTCTCTACATCGCGTTCATATCTCTCCTGGCTCTTCGGCAAGAAGAAGGAGTATAATCTCGATGCCCGCGTGAAGGGTGGCGAGCGCCACATGATCATGAGCGGCGAGTATGACAAGGTGCTCCCGATGGACATCTATGGTGAGTATCTCATCAAGGCAATCATCACCGGCGATATCGACAAGCAGGAGCAGCTCGGTATCTACGAGGTAAGTCCTGAAGATTTTGCTGTGGCTGAGTTCGTGGATTCATCTAAGCTCGAATTGCAGAAGATTGTACGCGAGGGCTTGGATACCCTGCGCAAGGAGAACGCTTAGTTTTTAGTACTGTTAATTATTAAAATAATGAGTGCATTAAGAAATTATCTCAATAAGATAAAGCCTAACTTCCAGAAGGGAGGTAAGCTGCATGCCTTCGAGAGCGTGTTTGACGGTTTTGAGAGCTTCCTGTACGTGCCTAATACGACAGCGAAGAGCGGAGCCAGCATCCACGATTCCATCGACTCGAAGCGCATCATGAGCTTTGTGGTAATCGCCCTGATTCCTGCTTTGCTCTTCGGTATGTATAATGTGGGATACCAGAATTTCAAGGCTGCAGGTACACTGGATACTGCCAGCTTCATCGAGGTCTTCGGCTTCGGATTCCTGGCTGTCCTCCCTAAGTTGCTGGTTAGCTACATCGTGGGTCTCGGCATCGAGTTTGCCTGGGCTCAGTGGAAGCACGAGGAAATCCAGGAGGGTTACCTCGTCAGCGGTATCATCATCCCATTGATCATTCCTATCTCTACACCGCTGTGGATGCTCGCCCTGGCGTGCGCCTTCGCAGTTATCTTCTGCAAGGAGATCTTCGGTGGTACCGGTATGAACATCTTCAATGTGGCTGTGGGTGCCCGTATGTTCCTCTTCTTCTCATATCCATTGGCTATGAGTGGTGATAAGGTCTGGGTGGCTAAGGATGCTATCTTCGGTCTGGGTAACACCCTGCCTGATGGCTTCACAGCTGCTACTCCTCTCGGTCAGCTGGCTCAGGGCAGCATGCCTTCAGCTAGTCTCTGCGATTCTATCATCGGTTTCATTCCTGGCTGTATCGGTGAGACTTCAGTCATCGCCATTGCCATCGGTGCCATCATCCTTCTCTGGACAGGCATCGCATCATGGAAGACCATGGGCAGCGTATTCGCAGGCGGCATCGTGATGGCGCTTATCTTCCAGGCTCTCGGCATGACACCTATCGCTTGGTATGAGCACATCGTTCTCGGTGGTTTCTGCTTCGGTGCCGTATTTCATGGCTACCGACCCTGTAACCTCAGCCCGTACTGAGAGGTAAGTACTTCTACGGATTCTTCATCGGGGCCATCGCCGTTATCGTACGTGTGATGAACCCAGGTTATCCAGAGGGTATGATGCTCGCTATCTTCTTTGGCAACATGTTTGCTCCACTCATCGACTACTGTGTAGTTCAGGGCAACATCTCACGCCGTGCTAAACGTGCTATTAAATAATGTAGGAGGAATGTAGATATGAAGACAAATTCAAATAGCTATACTATTATCTATTCGGTTATCATCGTGGTAATCGTGGCATTCCTGCTCGCGTTCGTGTCTTCTTCGCTGAAGGCAACACAGGATGCCAACGTGGCTCTTGATACTCAGAAGCAGATTCTCAACTCGCTGAACCTGCGCGACCTTGACAACGCTACTGCGGCTGCCAAATATAAAGAGGTGGTGAAGGACGAGAAGGAGAAGGACGGCATGAAGTATTACGAGTGCGAGATTGATGGTCAGAAGAAGACCGTTTACTCTGTAAAGGGTATGGGTCTCTGGGGCGGCATTTCAGGCTTCATCGCCGTGGATGCCGACAACAACACCATCTATGGCGTATATTTCAACCACGAAGGCGAGACTGCCGGACTTGGTGCTGAAATCAAGGACAACCTGAAGTGGCAGCAGAAGTTCCAGGGCAAGAAGATTCACAAGGATGGAGTAGAGGGCATCGCTCTGGGCGTTGAGAAAGACGCTCCTGCCGGCGACCCTAACAATGTAGATGCCGTTACCGGTGCTACATTGACATCCGATGGTGTGGATGCAATGCTCAAGGAAGGTCTTGCTAAATTCATTAAATAATTAAGCGAAATTATGGCATTATTTAGTAAACAAAATAAGGAGGCATTCATCAAGCCACTGAACGGCGACAACCCTATCCTCGTTCAGGTGCTTGGTATCTGTAGTGCCCTGGCTGTTACTTCCCAGCTGAAGCCAGCCATTGTGATGGGACTTGCCGTTACTATCATCACGCATTCTCTAACGTGATTATTTCCATCATCCGCAACACCATCCCTCAGCGCATCCGTATCATCGTCCAGTTGGTGGTAGTTGCTGCCCTGGTTACCATCGTGAGCCAGGTGCTGAAGCTTTCGCCTACGACGTGAGCGTGCAGCTCTCCGTGTATGTGGGTCTGATCATCACCAACTGTATTCTGATGGGTCGCTTGGAGCGTTCGCCATGATGAACAAGCCTTGGCCTTCATTCCTCGATGGTGTAGGTAATGGTTTGGGTTACGCCCTCATCCTCGTGATTGTGGGTGCTGTTCGTGAGTTTCTGGGCCGCGGCTCATTGCTCGGTTTCCAGCTGATACCGGAGGGAGCTTACAACTCGGGATATGTTAAACAACGGTATGATGACCATGCCAGCCATGGCATTGATTCTCGTTGGATGTGTAATCTGGGTACATCGTGCCTATATTTATAAGGAGGAGAAGTAAGATGGAGCACGCAATAAGTTTGTTTTTCCGTTCGATTTTCGTCGATAACATGATCTTCGCCTACTTCCTGGGTATGTGTTCATACTTGGCAGTATCCAAGAACGTGAAGACCTCTTTGGGCCTGGGCTTGGCAGTAACCTTCGTGTTGCTCATCACCGTGCCTGTAGATTACCTGTTGCAGACCAAGGTGCTCAGCGCCGATGGCATTCTGGGTGTTGACCTCACTTACCTGAGCTTCATCCTCTTCATCGCCGTTATCGCCGGTATCGTGCAGCTGGTAGAGATGATTGTAGAGAAGTTCTCACCATCGCTCTATGCAGCGCTGGGTATCTTCTTGCCATTGATTGCCGTAAACTGTGCCATCATGGGTGCATCGCTCTTCATGCAGCAGCGCATCCTGATGGAGCCTACCAATACTCAGGCTATTACCTCTGTATGGGATAGCATCGTTTATGCCGTAGGTTCCGGTCTGGGTTGGACTCTCGCCATCGTTCTGATGGGAGCCATCCGCGAGAAGATGCAGTATTGCGACGTGCCAAAGCCATTGCAGGGACTTGGCATCACATTTATCACAGTAGGCCTCATGGCAATGGCTATGCTTTGCTTCTCAGGCTTGAAAATCTAAAATAGGAGGACTATAGATATGGGTAATACATCATTTATATTGGCTAGTATCGGAGTTTTCCTCGTGGTGATTCTCCTGCTGGTTATCATCCTGCTCGTGGCTAAGAAGTATCTGAGCCCTAGCGGAAATGTAAAATATCGTAATCAATGGCGACAAGACCATCAACGTGCCTCAGGGCAGCAGTTTGATGACTACGCTGAATGAGAACGGCATCTTCCTGCCTTCTGCCTGTGGCGGTAAGGCAAGCTGTGGCCAGTGTAAGGTTCAGGTGCTCGAGGGCGGCGGTGAGATTCTCGATTCTGAGAAGCCTCACTTCACCCGCAAGCAGATTAAGGACCACTGGCGCCTGGGATGCCAGTGCAAGGTGAAGGGCGACCTGAAGATCAAGGTGCCTGAGAGTGTGATGGGCGTGAAAGAGTGGGAGTGCGAGGTTATCTCCAACAAGAACGTTTCATCATTCATCAAGGAGTTCAAGGTGGCTCTGCCTCCAGGCGAGCACATGGACTTCGTTCCGGGTTCTTACGCTCAGATCAAGATTCCTGCATACGACTGCATCGATTACGACAAGGATTTCGACAAGGATCTCATTGGCGAGGAGTACATCGGAGCATGGAAGAAGTTCAACATCTTCTCTCTCAAGGCTCACAATCCAGAGCCTACCGTTCGTGCTTACTCTATGGCGAACTATCCTGACGAGGGTGACATCATCACCCTGACCGTACGTATCGCCACAACTCCATTCTTGCCACGTCCACAGGTAGGATTCCAGAACGTACCAACAGGTATCGCTTCTTCTTACATCTTCTCTCTGAAGCCAGGCGACAAGGTAATGATGAGTGGTCCTTACGGAGACTTCCATCCTAACTTCACATCAGGCAAGGAGATGATCTGGATTGGTGGTGGTGCCGGTATGGCTCCATTGCGTGCGCAGATTATGCACATGACCAAGACCCTGCACACTACCGACCGTGAGCTTCACTTCTTCTACGGAGCGCGTGCATTGGGTGAGGCATTCTTCCTTGAGGACTTCTGGGAGCTTGAGAAGGAATTCCCTAACTTCCACTTCCATCTTTCATTGGACCGCAAGGACCCAGTGGCAGATGCTCAGGGCGTGAAGTACTACGAGGGATTTGCTGTTAACTGCATCCGTGATACCTACTTGAAGGATCACGAGGCACCAGAGGATTGCGAGTACTATCTCTGCGGACCTCCAATGCTGATCAAGACCGTTACAGATTATCTGGATTCTCTCGGAGTAGATCCTGAGAGCATCATGTATGATAACTTCGGATAAAACGATAATTCAATCAAAAGAGCAATGCTTGTTCTCAAAAAAATGAGGAGGCAAGTGTTGCTCTTTTTATTTTTCTGAATATATACAATATAATAGAGATAATTACGTTTTTATCTTGAAAGTATAGATTTAATTATGAATAAGATAAAGGTAGGTGTATGTTTTGCCCTTTGCAGTCTGGCAGCCCCATCTATGGCACAGTATATGTGGCAAGAGGAGGATGGCACGGAGAAGATAGATCTTCGGGAAGATATACAATATGGTGTTGAGATGCAAGGGTCGTTTTCGAAAGGTAAAACCCCATTGTGGCTTAACGCAAACAAACATGGATTAAGTTCTTTAGAGAAGAATAACGGCTATCTCAGAGGTAGTCTGGTTCGTCCGCTTTCTGCAGATTCTGCCCGCCGCTGGGCTGTAGGATATGGAGTAGATGTGGCAGTACCGGTAAACTATACCAGCAATGTAGTGGTGCAGCAGGCTTATGTGGAGGCCCGCTGGCTTTATGGTGTGCTGACTGCAGGTGCCAAGGAATATCCGATGGAGCTAAAAACCAGTCGCTCTCCAGTGGTAGCCAGTGTCTGGGTATCAATGCCCGTCCGATACCTCAGGTTCGTTTGGCGCTTCCTGAATATTGGACGCTTCCGTTTGGTAGAGGCTGGCTGCAACTGAAAGGTCATCTGGCTTATGGTATGACTACGGATGATGGCTGGCAGCATGATTTTACGAAACGGCAGACTAAATATTGTGACCACATGCTCTATCACAGCAAAGCAGGTTTTCTGCGTATCGGAAACGAGAATGCTTTCTGTCCGCTCAGCATAGAAATGGGCTTGGAAATGGTTGCTCAGTTTGGTGGCAATGCATATCGTCCAATAGGTGACAGTATGGTACAGATTCCTACCGAGAAAAATCTGAAAGGCTTCTGGCATGCGCTGTCGGCAACGGGCTCTGATGCAGGTGAAGGGGCTTATGCCAATGTTGCCGGCAACCAGTTGGGCAGTTGGCTGATGCGTATCAATTATGACACTGACAGTTGGAAAGCTGCCATCTATGCCGATCATTATTTCGAAGATCACAGCCAGATGTTTCTCCTCGACTATAATGGATATGGTGAGGGCGCAGACTGGAATAAGAAAGTAAAACGCCGTTTCTTCATGTATTCGCTGAAGGACATTATGCTGGGCTTCGAACTGAATCTGAAGTATTCGCGCTGGCTGAAAAATGTGGTGCTGGAGTATCTCTATACCAAATATCAGAGTGGTCCGTACAATCATGACCGTACATCGGGTATCGCAGACCATATAGCGGGTACTGATGATTATTATAACCACAGCATCTATCCTGGATGGCAGCATTGGGGCCAGGTGATAGGAAATCCACTCTACCGTTCGCCTATTTATAATAATGACGGATGTATTGATATCAGAAACAACCGTTTCATAGCTTATCATCTGGGTTTTGATGGCCAGCCTACACAACGGTTGGGCTATCGTATATTAGGCACCTATCAGAAAGGTTGGGGTACATATAGCAACCCGTTTACAAAAAAGCATCATAATGTAAGTTTTCTGGTAGAGGTCCATTATGATTTCCCGCATCTGTGGCAGTTGAAGGCAGGCTATGCGATGGATTTCGGTAGCGAAAAGATGCTGGGGCATAATGCCGGTATGCAGATAACCATCAGCAAAAGAGGTTTGCTGACGAAAAGAAAATAATAATCGATAAGATAGAAAATATGAAAAAGATAATAGGGGTGCTTTCCCTTGCTGTTATGATGCTCACTCTAAGCTCATGTGAGGTAGAAACAAGCCAGAATGGTGATTTGGATGGTTTCTGGCATCTGGAGCAGGTAGATACTTTAGCTACAGGGGGTACTTGTAACTTTGCAGATAAGCGCGTGTTCTGGGGCTGCCAGTATAAGCTGATTCAGGTTGCTGATTATGATTATTTTAGTGATGGTAGAGGATTTTATCTGCGTTTTGAGCAAACCTCCGACAGTTTGCTGATTACATCTGTTTATCGTAATAAATGGCATGAAGATTATGGAGGCGATGTACTTTTGACAGAAATGAATGATTCTTTGCGTAGCTGTGGCATCAATCATCTGAATGAGCATTTTGCCAAGGAGGTAATGACCGGAGGTAAGATGCAACTGAAGAGTAAAACCCTGAGATTGCGGTTCAGAAAATTCTGAAAAAAAGCCCTCGATGCATGCAGCACCGGGGCTTTTTTGTAGTATGCTCGGTTTCTTACTTCTTCCTTTCTGATTCCTTGATGAAACCATGTCGGTAAGCATAGAGAAGCTCCTTCAGGTCTTCTATCTGCTTACGGAGTTCGCAACCTATATCTGTGTCGGCTACCAGCATTCGGCGGTTCGACATTTCTACAATCTGTGTGGTACTCTTGATGTCGGTACCTTGCTTGATGGCATCTTCCATACTCGTAAATGGCTCGTGCTGGACCAGCTGAAATCCGCGGGAGTGATATACTAAGGTGTAGCCGGCAATGCCAGTCTCGTTGTGGTAGGCTTTAGAGAAACCTCCATCGATAACCATCAGCTTGCCGTTTGCCTTGATAGGGTTCTCGCCCTTGGTTGTGCGAACGGGCACGTGCCCATTGATGATATGGCGGTTAGGACCGGTTACCCCAAACTCATCCATAATATGGTCGATAACCTGTTCGTTATCGCGCAACAGGAAGTAGTATCCCTTCTCTTCTTTATGAGTCTCCTTATCGGTAATGAAATAGCGCTCGAAGGTGGCCATCTTACTCTTGTCGAAGAGCGGACTGTCAGGACCGCACCATAGGTAGATGAAATAATCGATGGCATATTCCTTCTCATTCGGATCAGAATCTGATTGGAAAGCTGTGCGTATCTGCATGCCCGTATGATGCATCAGCTCTGCGCTGAATTTCTTGCCAGGATATATTTCTACCTCTTTTAATGAACCATCTTCGTTGAGCGGACAGGAAGCATGGAAAAGCAGGTTGTTGTTGAAGATAGCGTACATGCAACCATGCTGCAGCATAACCTTGATATGCTTGTGCAGCTTCTCGCAGACCATAAACGAATGATGCAGTTTCTGAATCAGAATTTCCTCTTCTTCAGATAGTTTGTCTGGATTGTCCGGATCGATGGTAGGGAAGTGGCATGAGGTCATGTCATACTCTTTTCCGTAAATCTCTACCTTGCCTTTCCTGTAATCGATATGGTCAAAAAGACAACGGTCTTTCATCTTCCATTCCGGATGCTTCTTGAAAAGCTGGCTCTCTAATTTAAATTGGATGACAGCTATAGCCTTGTGCATCTGAGAGGTGAGCCGCTGAGTCTTTTCATCCATTGCTGCTGCACCTCCGCTGAGCTTAGGCAGAAATTCTTTGCAATCATCATCCTTGTAGGTTTCCATCGCAAAAGTAGCGAGTGGTACGAGGTTGATGCCATAGCCTTCTTCCAATGTCGAGAGGTTGGCGTATCGCAGGGAGAGACGGATCACATTACAGATGCAGGCATCATTGCCGGCAGCTGCTCCCATCCATAGTACATCGTGATTACCCCACTGGATGTCCCAACTGTGGTAGCGGCGCATCTTGTCCAAGATGATGTGGGCTCCTGGACCTCTATCGTAGATATCGCCCAGAATATGGAGCTGGTCGATAGCCAGGCGCTGGATGACGTTGGCTATAGCGATGATGAAATCATCGGCTCTGCCTGTGCTGATAATCGTATCAACAATAACATTGACATAGGCTGTCTTGTCATGATCTTCGGTGTGCTCGTGCAAAAGCTCCTGGATAATATACGAGAAATCGCATGGCAGCGATTTTCGCACCTTGCTTCGGGTATATTTGCTGGAAACATCACGGCATACAGCCACCAACTGGTGCAGGGTGATGTGATACCAGTCGTTGATGTCGGGTTCGTTCTGCTTGACGAGTTCCAGTTTCTGCTCAGGATAGTAAATAAGAGAGCAGAGTTCTCGCTTCTCCTGTTCGCGAAGGGTATTGCCAAAGAGTTCGTTCACCTTACGCTTGATATTTCCTGATGCATTTTTCAGTACATGCAGGAAGGCCTCATACTCACCATGGATGTCGGCAAGGAAATGCTCGGTACCCTTTGGCAGGTTGAGGATGGCTTGCAGGTTGATAATCTCGGTGCTCGCCTCTGCAATAGTAGGGAACGCATGAGAGAGCAACTGCAAATATCTCATGTCTTGTTCTATATTATAATGTTTCATGTTTTTTCCATTTTCTTAGAGCCTTTTTACTATTTATTATCTTTTGCAAAGATAGTATAAATAATAGATAAAACAAAGGAAAATAGTATTTTTTTGAAAAATCTTTCTGTTTTTTCAGATTTTTGCAGTATCTTTGCAGAAGAAATATAATAATTCTTCAAACTAAC
>ENA-OPYW01000050-OPYW01000050.1-human-gut-metagenome-genome-assembly--contig:-NODE-50-length-14074-cov-1.016706_pt1 | contig 14074 bp, 21 predicted proteins | sample MGYA00242473_ERZ504483 | MGnify/ENA primary metagenome ERZ504483 (study PRJEB26092, sample SAMD00036221) | human gut metagenome | host: Homo sapiens | study: EMG produced TPA metagenomics assembly of...
CCGGTGTTTCATCTGAACGACTTTGCGTAGCACCGGAGTGAAGATGACACCGGGCCGCCGCAGAGCACCCACAGACCGCAGGGACGGGAGCAGCTATACTACTCTCAGTAGCTAAGGGTCGCGGATTCGCCGCGTCACCGCTCTCAACAGGAGGTCTTTGTTTATGGCAGATCAAAAGCCGGTTGTCGGGATCATCATGGGTTCCAAGTCCGATCTGGGCGTTATGGAAGGCTGCACCGCCGAGCTCGAGGCACTGGGTGTGCCCTATGAGCTCGTGATCGCGAGCGCGCACCGCACGCCGGCGAAGGTCCACGAGTGGGCTTCGACTGCCGCCGATCGCGGTATCAAAGTGATTATCGCCGCCGCCGGCAAGGCCGCTCACCTGGGTGGTGTCGTGGCTGCCTTTACGCCGCTGCCGGTTATCGGCGTGCCTATGAAGACGAGTGACCTGGGCGGTATGGATTCGCTGCTGTCGATGGTGCAGATGCCTTCGGGCGTGCCCGTGGCCTGCGTTGCCATCAACGGTGCCAAGAACGCCGCCATCTATGCCACGCAGATTCTGGGTGCTTGCGACCCCGAGTACCGCAAGGTTATCGAGAAAATGAAGCAGGAGATGGCCGACGCTAGGCGTTCCGCCGTTTCACCGCAGTATAAGGAGAGCCATGTCCGATTATCAGGGAAAACGATTCAAGGCTTCTCAGATTCCCGATCCGTCGAAGCCGGGTGCTGCCCATGCGGCACAGCAGGGTCGGACATCCTCTCCTCAGCAGCCGCGCGCGCCGCGTTCCGTAACGCCGACGTCCCATCGCCGCCAGGATACGCCGGCTGCGTATCGCCCTTCGTCATATGGCACGGCAAAGAAGCAGGCTCGGACGACGAGGCAGCTGAGTGACGCGCCGTCCAACTATGCCGAGCAGCCGCGTAAGAAACGCCGATCCATCATTCCCATCTTGCTCATCATCGTGGGCATCGGTCTGATTGTCGCCGCCGCTGCCATCTTTATCAATGCTCAGATTGGCTATAAGCAGGCGAGCGATTCGTACCAGAAAATCGAGAAGCAATATGTAAGCGATAAGGACGCCAGCGGCGTGCCGATTATCGACTTTGATGCGCTTGCTCAGACGAACCCCGAGATTGTGGGTTGGATTTACGTGCCGGGAACCAACATCAACTATCCCGTGGTGCAGACCAATAACAACTCCAAATACCTCAACACGCTGTTTGACGGTACGTCCAATGCATCGGGTGCGATCTTCTTGGACAGCGACGATACCGCGCCGGGAATGGTTGACCAGCAGACCACGATTTACGGCCACCATATGAACGACGGATCGATGTTCAATGTGATTTCGGACACCACTGATCAGACGACGTTCGATAGCATCGAGTTCGTGTATTACATCACACGGGATGCTACGTATAAGCTGCGACCACTGGCGACCAAAGTTGTCGAGGACACGTATGCCAAGCGCGCACGCCCAATTTTGAGGGCGACGACGGGCTCAAGAACTACCTGTCCGAGATGCTCGACGGTGCCTCTGCCGTGGCGAGCGATGCGGGCGATCGCGCCGCCTCGGCAACCAAGGTCGTAACGCTTGTGACCTGTCGTTCGTTATCGCTGAGCAACACGCGTGCTGTCATGGTGCTCACGCCGGTCGAGGAATAAGTTGTTCGAGAGTAGCTAAAAAAGCCCCGTTCCAAATTGGCTACTCGACGACGGTAAGGGAGAAATAATGCTTGAGAACGGCAAAACGATGCCCTCGATTGATGCTTGGCTTCGCGAGGCCAAGGCCGATTCGTCGGCACCTGCGTGCGGTATGTATCTGACACATAATGGTGTGGTGCGTGCGACGCCCAAGTCCGAGGCGCGCGGTGTCGAGACCGATGGCGTGGCGCCAGGCCACAAGGTGGGCGGCATGGTGTTCGGTTTCGATGCTCAGAAGGTGCAGGCTGCTATCGAGGCCACGCGCGCGATGCCGGGTATCGGCTATGTGCGTGTGTGGCTGGCAAGCGGCGAGCTTGCCGTAGGTGACGACATCATGCTCGTGCTCATCGGCGGGGACATTCGCCCGCACGTGTCGATGCGCTGCAGGCGCTCGTTGGCACCATCAAGAACGAATGCGTGAGTGAGGTCGAGCGCGAGGCGTAGAGGCTTGCGTCGATAGAAGGCTCGTTTATAAAAACGCCCGCCGGTACGTGTGATACCGGCGGCGTTTTTGCGTTTTGGGGCGCGGTGGGTGCTACACGCGCGTCGCATCCTTGGGGCTCATGGTCATGCTCTGGAAGCGATTCTCCATAAAGTCATTATCGAAGTACTTGCCGTAGAACTGCGCAACGGGAATATCCGGTTCCGTGCCGTTGACGCGCTGATACCAATAATCGAGCGACTGCAGCGTCATAACGCCATCGACCAGCATAATGATGGTGAAGATGACGGTAGCCGAGTAGCGACTCTTCCACGGAATCATGTTGATGAGCTTGAGTACCTCGGCAGCAGCAGCTTGATCCAGATGAGGCCACCCAGGCCCCACAGGCAGGCGAATCCCGTGCAGGTACGTCCGCCGGTAAGGACGGCGAGCGGATCGGGCATGCCAAAGAGCTTCATATGCGAGTAGCTCCACGAGACCACGCCAAATGAGGTCTGCATAAACCAGCCTACAAACACCTCGAAAGCGCCGCCGATCAGGGCACTTACCAGGAAAATGATCAGAGGATTCTTTTTATAGAGGCGGTTGAGCGCCATGGTCATGAGCACCGCGCCAAATCCGTAGATGGGGCTAAAGGGGCCAAATAGCATACCGGCCCGGTCCTGATAGACGCCGGGATCGACGACGACCATATGCCAGACTTCCTCGAGAATGAGACCTAACACGCTGCAGACGAAGAATACCCAGAACAGGTTGAAGTAGTTGAGCTTGATGTAGCCCTCGCCGGTTTCGTCGCGGCCGAGCATCCCCTCGGCGGCGGCATCGCGGTCGAGCATCTCTTGCAGACGGCGCTGCAGTTCGCGCTCCTGGCGTAGCGTGGGGTCGACGGTGGCCGACAGCGCAATGAGGATGCCGAGCTGGATGGCGGGGCGCAACAAGAACGGCCCGATACCCTGGAGCATCACGTCGACCAAAAGCTCAACGACGGTAAATGCGATAAGGATATAGGACAGGCGCGCGGCGTTGCGGCGCTGGTTCTTGATGAGGTCTAGGCCGAAGATGATTAAGATGACCGCGCTCGCCGCCGAGAGCATGATGCCGGCGACGATAAGGCCGATCGCGACGAGCGTGTTGTCGCCGAGCTTGGCGGCGGCGTTGCCGTTGATGAGTGCGGTGATGACCTGCCACATAAAGGCGCCGACCGACGGGAGCGTACCAACACCGGACAGGATGCACAGGACGGCATACACCTTAATGATGAGGGGGATCTTCTTGACCTCCGTGGCGCTGGGGACGCTGGGGTCGAGTTCGTTTCGATCCATACAGAACCTTTCTCGCTTTGTTGTAGGTTACAAGGATACGCCGCCGACCTGCTAAAAGACAGGACGAATGGCCCAATTGCAGCAATGTAGGCCCTAACGGTGGACGAGACGCGCCGCGACGGAGGCATACGGGATCGTTGGTCTCGAGCATAGGTTTCCCAATAAAATGTTTGGCTGCAAAACGGATTATAAGCTCGGTGGGCTTTTAAAAAGCGCTGCTCATGCGCGGGAGTGCTTGTCTTGCCGTGCGTATAATAGGGCAGGTAACGCCAAATAACGAGGCTCTGAGGGGATACCATGTCTCAAGAAACCATCGCGCGGCCGAGCGTGCCGCGGGACAGGTGACGACCATGTCGACGTATGATCCGGACTCCGACCAGCTGCATGAGGAATGCGGCATTTTTGGTGTGTGGGCACCCGATCGCGATGTGGCTCGACTGACGTACTTTGGTCTGCGCGCGCTGCAGCATCGCGGCCAGGAATCGGCGGGAATCGCCGTGGGCGATGGCGGCACGGTTATGGTTCGTAAAGACCTGGGACTGCTCGATCGCGTGTTCTCCAACGCTGACCTGTCGACGCTCTCCGGCCAGCTGCCGTGGGCCACGTGCGCTATGGCACCGCCGGCGCCAAGAGCTGGGAAGCCTCGCAGCCGCACCTCTCTACCATCAATAGCGTCATCATCGCGCTTGCTCACAACGGCACTCTGGTCAACACCGACGAGCTGCGCCGTCAGCTGATCGAGCTGGGCGTGCCGTTCCTCTCCAATTCGGATTCCGAGGTCGCGACCAAGCTTATCGGCTACTTTACCCAGCGTACGGGCCATCTGCGCGAGGGCATTCGCAAGACCATGGAGCTCGTGCGCGGCGGTTACGCCATGACGCTCATCAACGAGCAGGCGCTCTACGCTTTCCGCGACCCGCATGGCATTCGCCCGCTGGTGCTGGGCAAGCTCGTGGACGAGGGCCTGGACCAGGCCGACGCCGCTTCTGTTTCGCAGCTGCCCTCGCAAGACGGTGCCTCGACGGTCGACTCCGCCGTCCATGTCACGCGCGCCGGCGGCTGGGTCGTTGCTTCCGAGACGTGCGCACTCGATATCGTGGGCGCCGAGTATGTCCGTGATGTCCGCCCCGGCGAGATCTTGCGCATCAGCGCCGAGGGCCTGGTATCCGAGCAGGGCGTGCCTGCAGCCGAAGAGCCCGCCAACTGCATTTTTGAGCAGGTCTACTTTGCCCGCCCCGACTCCATCATGAACGGCAAGAGCGTCTACGCCTGCCGTTACGACATGGGTCGTCAGCTGGCACACGAGGAGCCCGTCGAGGCCGACTTGGTCATCGGCGTGCCCGACTCCGGCCTGCCGCCCGCGGAGGGCTATTCGCACGAGAGCGGCATTCCCTTTGGCGAGGGCCTCATCAAGAATCGCTATGTAGGCCGTACGTTTATCGAGCCCACGCAGGAGCTGCGCGCCATGGGCGTGCGTATGAAGCTCAACCCGCTGCGCGACAACATCGAGGGCAAGCGCCTGGTCGTCATCGACGACTCCATCGTGCGCGGCACCACCATGGTGCAGCTCGTCAAGATGCTGCGCAATGCCGGCGCCAAGGAGATTCACATCCGCATCAACTCGCCCGAGGTCATCTGGCCGTGCTTCTACGGTATCGATACGACGTGCAGTCGCAGCTCATCAGCGCCAACAAGACGGTCGAGGAGATCTGCGAGTATATCGGCGCCGATTCGCTGGCCTTCCTTTCGGTTGAGGGCCTGCTGAAGGTCATGCCCAAGGGCGGCTACTGCGATGCGTGCTTTACCGGCCGTTATCCCGTGGCGATTCCCGAGAGCTTTGGCCGCGACAAGTTCATGGAGGGCTTTAAGCCCCGCAACCTGGATAAGCCGCTGCACTTTGACGATGACGCCGTGGTCGAGAAATACGACGACCGCAGCTGGGAAGAGAAGCACGGCGAGGCTTAAAACCTGCCATTTGGGGACAGGTTTATTTTGGTAGGTTTTACCTGCTGTTTTGTTGATTGAGCGGCGCGCGTTGCCAGAATGCGCGCCGAAATGAACGCAACTATGAGCACCGTTTGGCGCCCGCGCGGCGCCACGGTAGTGGGAGAGGAAGGCTCAGATGAGCGACAGCAAGCATGTGACGTATGAGGATGCCGGCGTCGATACCGCCGAGGGCGGTCGCGCCGTCGACGCTATTAAGCAAATGGTTAAGGACACCAACCGCCCCGAGGTCATCGGCGGTATCGGTGGCTTTGGTGGCCTGTTCTCGGCCGCCGCGCTTAAGGATATGGAAGACCCGATCCTGATCAGCGGTACCGACGGTGTGGGCACCAAGCTCGTGCTCGCCCAGATCATGGACCGTCACGAGACGGTGGGCCAGGACCTGGTCGCCATGTGCGTTAACGACATTTTGGCTTCGGGCGCCGAGCCGCTGTTCTTCCTGGACTACGTTGCCATCGGCCACATTGAGGCCGAGCACATGGCAAAGATCATCAAGGGCGTGGCCGATGGCTGCAAGCTCGCGGGCTGCGCGCTCGTGGGCGGCGAGATGGCCGAGCATCCCGGCGTCATGGCTCCTGCCGACTACGACCTTGCCGGATTTACCGTGGGCGTCGTCGACCGTCCCAAGATGCTCGACCCCGCGAACGTCCGCCCCGGCGATGTCATCCTGGGCCTGCCCTCCACCGGCGTGCATTCCAACGGCTACTCGCTCGTGCGTAAGGTCATCGGTGTTGACGGCATCAAGCCGGGCACGCCCAGAGGCCGCCGCTAAGGCCGAGGAGCTGAGCCGTCCGCTCGAGGAGCTCGGCGGTGCTTCGCTGGCCGACGCCCTGCTGGCCCCCACGCGCATCTACGTCAAGCCGATTCTGGAGCTGCTGCGCAATGGCGCCAACGTTCATGCCATTGCCCACATCACCGGCGGCGGTATTACCGAGAACCTCAACCGCGCGCTTGCCGACGACGTCGACGCTGTGGTCACCCGCAACGGCGCCGAGATGGGCTGGGATGTTCCGCCCGTCATCACCTACGTGTCGCGTCAGGCCGAGCTCGCGCCCAACGAGGCATGCAAGACCTTCAACATGGGCGTCGGCCTGTGCCTGATCGTCGCCCCCGAGGACGAGGCTGCCGTGACCGAGGCCCTGGTTGCGCTGGGCGAGAAGCCGTTCCGCGTGGGCGAGTGTGTCGAGGGTTCCGGTAAGGTCGTGTACTCCGATGAGCGCTAACGAGCAGATGGCTGCCGCCGAGGGCCTGGACTTTGTGCCCTATACCCGCCCGACTGGCACCGATACGGCTGAGCCGCTCAAGATCGGTGTGCTTATCAGCGGCTCCGGCACCAATCTGCAGGCGCTGATCGACCTGATCGCCGCGGATAAGCTCAATGCCTCGATTGAGCTCGTGGTGTCGAGCCGTCCTTCGGCCAAGGGTCTGCAGCGTGCCGAGCGTGCGGGTATCCAGACGCTTACGCTGTCCAAGGATGTCTATGCCGACCCCATCGCCGCCGACGAGATCATCGCGCACGAGCTGCTCGAGCGCGGCTGCGAGTATGTGGTCATGGCCGGCTACATGCGCATGGTGCATACGCCGCTGCTGGCGGCGTTTCCCAACCGCGTGGTCAACTTGCATCCGGCGCTGCTGCCGAGCTTTACCGGCGCGCATGCGATCGACGATGCCTTTGCGCGCGGCGTCAAGGTAACCGGTGTGACCGTGCATTTTGCCAACGAGATCTACGACAACGGCCCCATCATCGCCCAGCGCGCGCTGGCCGTTGAGGAAGGCTGGGATGTCGATACGCTCGAGGAGCACATCCACGCGATTGAGCACGTGCTGTATCCCGAGGTCGTGCAGATGCTCGCCGACGGCCGCGTCCACGTGTTGGAGAGCGGCAAGGTCGCAATTGATGCGCCGCGCGGCTAGTGGCGCACAGTACAATTTAGCCGAGTAGTCAGGGTGGTCATTGGCGCCAAGGCGCAAGTGGCCATCCTTTGTTTTAGGTAATCACCTGCGACGCTCTTCAATGACTAGTCGTTAAAGAACGTCGCAGGTGACAAGGTGAGAGAGGTGGGCCCATGGCGGATAACGAAGCATTGTTTACGCCTGAGCTGGTGTTTTTTGATTGGGAGTGCGCGACGCCGGATGAGGTGTTTGCGCGGCTCGAGGACGAGCTTGCACCTCGCGGCTACATTGCGCCCGGTTGGCTCGATGCCGTCCGCACGCGCGAGGACGCCTATCCCACGGGTCTTGCCATGCCGGCGGCCAACATCGCCATCCCGCACACCGATCCCGGATTTGTGGCTAAGCCCTATATCGCGGTGGTAAAGCCCGCGGCGCCCGTGGTGTTCAGCGCAATGGCGGGCATGGGTGCCCCCGTGCCGGCGCAGATCATCATCAATCTGGCATCGCCGAGCCGGGCGGCCAGGTCGAGGCCCTGCAATCGCTTATGAATATCTTTATGGATGCCGACGCCGCAGCCGATGTGCTCGGCCAGACCATATGCCAGGGCATGGTCGACGCCATCCGTCGCCACTTTTAGGGCCGGCACTTGGGGATTGTTCCTAACTGCCGGCAGAAAAGGAATGTCCCTAACTGCCGACAGCCAGAACAGCCCCCTTTGCACCAAAATGGTGCAGATTAACCTGTCCCCAATGCACCAAGCGTGCCGCGGGGGCTGCGTTGTGACACAATGGCGTTTGTTCGATTCGTGATGCGAAAGGCCAACTATGGCAAACAAGAAAAAGAACTCCGAGGCCGCGCCGACGCCCGAGCAGCAGGCTCGCGCTGCCTCCAGCTCTCGTAAGAAGCAGCGCAAGACGTACGTGTCTAAGACCGTCAAGATCGTCCTGGTGGTTATCGGCGTGCTGGCAATGCTGCTTTCCGTCTCGGCCATGGCATGCTCCGGTCTCATGTCGCAGGCAGAGGATACCTCGAGCTACAAGCTTACCGGCGGTGTCGCCGCCACCATCAACGGCACCAACCTCACCGAGGACACCGTGACCAAGCAGATCATGAGCATGCGCACGTCCTACGGTTACACCAAGGACAAGGACTGGGCGCAGTATCTGGTCGACAACGACCTGACGCCCAAAAAGTACCGCAAGCAGCTCATCGATTCCTACACGCAGCAGATTCTGCTCCAGCAGGCGCAGAAGGAAAACGGCGTGACGGTGTCGGACGAGGAGGTCGAGAAGGCCTGGAAGGACGCCTGCAAGAGCGCCGGCGGCGCCAAGGCCTTTAAGAAGACCCTTAAGACCTACGGCTATACCGAGGACACCTACAAGGACTCGCTCAAGGAGAACCTGGCACAGCAAAAGCTTAAGGACGCCGTGGCGCCCACCAGTAAGCCCAAGGACAGTGAGATCGTCGATTACATCAACGAGAACCTGTCTAACTACAACGATGCCCGCCGCTCGTCGAACATCCTGATCAAGGTTGATTCCGACGCATCTGACGAGGACAAGGCCGCCGCCAAGGCCAAGGCGCAGGAGTGCCTGGACAAAATCAACTCCGGCGAACTGAGCTTTGAGGACGCCGTGAAGCAGTATTCCGATGACACCGGCTCCAAGGAGAAGAAGGGCGATGTGGGCTGGGACAAGCTCACCACCTTCGTCGACAGCTACCAGGCGGCGCTCGAGGGACTCAACAAGGGCGATGTGAGCGGCGTCGTCGAGTCGACCTATGGTTACCATGTCATCAAGTGCACCGACTACTTCCATGTCGATAGCCAGGTCGATGATATCAAGCAAGTGCCCAAGGACATCAAGAAGTATGTCTCCAACGTGGTGAAGACGCAGGCGGCTAGTACTGCATACAGCGAGTGGCTGGAGCAGTACAAGAAGGACGCCGACATTACCGTCAACCCCATGCCCAAGGACGTGCCGTACAACGTCAGCCTGAAGGGCGTCACCAAGAGCTCGACCGACAATTCGTCGACGACCAAGTAATCATGGGACGGTGCTCGCGCGAGTGCCGCCCACACTATTGAGGAGGATTTGCAGATGACCAACGAAGAGCTGCAGAAGGAAATGATTGCGGCCATGAAGGCCAAGGACAAGGTTCGCCTGTCTATCATTCGCCAGGTCAAGGCCGAGGTGAAGAATATCGAGGTTAACGAGCGCCGCGACGTGACCGAGGAAGACGTCAACAGCATGATCAAGCGTCTGATTAAGCAGACGAGCGAGACGCTGGAGATGTCCATTAAGGCCGGTACCGACCAGGAGCGTACCGACAACCTGACCGAGCAGGTCAAGATTCTGGAGAGCCTGCTGCCCGCGCAGGTTTCGGGCGAGGAGCTCGAGGCTCTGATCGAGCAGGTCATCGCCGAGCTGGGCGCCACGTCCAAGAAGCAGATGGGCCAGGTTATGGGAGCACTCGGCAAGGCCACCGGCGGCAACTTCGATAAGCCGGCTGCGGCAAAGATCGTCGGCGCCAAACTTGCGTAATTTGTTACGCGGTTTTACCAAACCGCGTAACGGCTCGACGCTGCAAACCCGTACACGCGGCAATCTGACGTTTAATTTCAAGGGCGCGACCATGAGTCTGCGCCCTTCATTTCACGTCACCTTGCTCGCGTGTACGGGTTTTCGCTGACTTATGCTCAACAAGGGCGGTTGTATTATTTTCGGGTCTTGAGGGGCGTGACCGTCATGGTCGCGCTCCTTTTTGGTGGGTGCCAAGGACTGTCTCCGAGCGGGTACTCATTTTAAGTCTGTCCCCAATGAGTGGGTGGAAGGTTGCGGGTTCTTTACGGGAATGTAGTGTGGGCTGACGGAACGCGGTTCTTTCCGTACAATAGTTCAACTCGTGTAAACGCAGGGAAGGGACATTCATGGCAGACATGATCGAGATCAAGCATCTCAACAAGTACTTTGGCGACCTGCATGTGCTCAAAGATATCAATCTCACCGTCAAGCGCGGCGAGAAGCTCGTAATGATCGGGCCTTCCGGCTCGGGTAAGTCGACGCTCATCCGTTGTGTCGATTATCTGGAGGAGCCACATCGGGCGAGGTCATCATCGACGGTACGCCGCTCACCAAAAAGAATCACCTGGAGATGGCCCGCAAGTATAGCTCCATGGTGTTTCAGCAGTTCAACCTGTATCCCAACATGACGGTGCTGGGCAACCTGACGCTCGCGCCCATCAAGCTACAAAAGAAGAGCAAGGAGGAGGCGACCGAGATCGCCATCGCCGCGCTCAAGCGCGTTGGCATGGCGCATAAGGCCGGCGAGTATCCGCAGAACCTCTCGGGCGGTCAGCAGCAGCGCATCGCCATCGCCCGTGCCTGTGCACCAAGCAGCCCATCATCCTGTTTGACGAGCCGACCTCGGCGCTCGACCCCGAGATGGTCCAGGAGGTTCTGGACGTTATGATCGAGCTCGCGCAGGAGGACATCACCATGATCTGCGTGACGCATGAGATGGGCTTTGCGCGCCAGGTGGCCGACCGCGTCATCTTTATGGAGGACGGCCGCATTCTGGAGGAGGGCACGCCCGAGCACTTCTTCGATAACCCCGAGAACCCGCGCTGCCGCGAGTTCCTGTCCAAGATTCTGCACTAGGCGCGGTGATGGACATGACGGATATGACGAGGGCGGCCGTGTCGCGCCGTCACTTTTTGCAGCTGGCTGGCGCCGGCATGCTTGCGCTGACGGGGGCCGCGCTTACCGGTTGCGGCAACTCCACCAGCGGCGAGGGTTCCGAAAAGGGGTCCAAGCTTGCGGCCATCAAGTCGCGTGGCCATCTGAATGCCGGCGTTAAGAAGGACGTTCCCGGCTACGGTTATTACGACACCGCCAAGGGCCGCTTTGAGGGCATGGAAGTCGATTTGTGCTACCAGATCGCCGCTGCCGTCTTTGGCGTGAGCTACAAGGAGGCCCGCGCCCAGGAGCTTGTCGAGTTTACCGACGTAACGCCCAAGACACGCGGCCCGCTGATCGATAACGGCCAACTTGACGTGGTCGCGGCGACCTACACCATCACCGACGAGCGCAAGAAGAGCTGGGATTTCTCGACGCCGTACCGCACCGACTACGTGGGACTCATGGTCAAGAAGCGTTCGGGCTTTACCTCGATTGAGGATCTGGACGGCAAGGTCATTGGCGTGAGCAGGGCGCCACCACGCAGGGCCTGATCGAGCAGATGATCAAGGACAACGGCTTTAGCTGCAAGCCCGAGTTTAGGGCCTTTGGCGGCTACCCCATCATCAAGAGTTCGCTCGACGCCGGCAATATCGACGTCTTTGCCATGGACCGCTCCACGCTGGCCGGCTACATGAACGAGACCGTTGAGCTGCTGCAGCCCGAGGTCAAGTTTGGCGAGCAGGGCTACGGCGTGGCGACCAAGAAGGGTTGCGACCTTTCGGCCGTGGTCGATCAGGTGATTTGCGACCGCCTGGCCGATGGCTGGCTCGACCAAGAGGTCAAAACCTGGGGTCTTGTATAGGTGCATCGTCCAAGGAAGGAATCAAATGCTCGAAGGATTATTTGACGCCGACCGTTGGTCGACGACATTTCAAAACATGGGGCCCTTCTGGGAGGGCTTTGGCGTGACGCTGCAGGTGGTCGTTGCCGGTCTGCTGCTGTCGCTGGTGCTGGGCACGCTGCTGGGCGTGTTCTCTACCACTCGCTCGCGCGTGCTGCGCGCCATAAGCCGCGTGTACGTGGAGTTTTACCAGAACACCCCGTTGCCCGTGCAGGTGCTCTTTATGTACATGGCCGGTCCGCAGTTTTTGCAGGCCATAACCGGTGCCGACCAGCCGGTGCGCATCGCGCCGTTTGTGCTGGGCTTCTTGGGCGTGGGCCTGTATCACGCGGCCTACATTTCGGAGGTCATCCGCACCGGTATCGAGGCGGTTCCGCGCGGTCAGATGGAGGCGGCCCAGAGTCAGGGCTTCACCCGTGCGCAGGCATACTGGTACATCGTGCTGCCCCAGACATTCAAGATCATTCTGCCGCCGCTGTGTAACCAGGCGCTCAACCTGGTCAAGAACACGTCGGTGCTGGCGCTTGTGGCCGGCGGCGACCTTATGTACCGTTCCGACAACTTTGTAAGTCTGTACGGTTACCTGCAGGGATACATCGTCTGCTGCCTTATGTACTTCATCATCTGCTTTCCGCTCGCCATGCTGGTGCAGTGGCTCGAGCGCCGCTCCAAGGAGCGTCCGCGCGGCGTGAGCCTGGCCGAGCTGGGGCTCGACAACGTAGAGGAGGCCTAGCGCATGGAAATCTTCAACGCGACCAACCTGCTCTACATTTGGGGCGGCTTTGTTAAGACGATCGAGATCTCGACGCTGTCGATCTTTTTCTCGCTCATCTTTGGCACGGTGCTGGCGCTCGTTAAGAGCTATGCGCCCCGCCCGTTCCGTATTTTGGTGAGCGCCTATATCGAGCTGTTCCGCTGCACGCCGAACCTGCTGTGGATCCTGTTTATCTACTTTACGGTGCAGGGTTTGGACATTGTGATTTCGACCATCGCCTTTACGCTGTTTACCAGCGCTGTTATGGCCGAGATTGTGCGCGGTGGCCTCAACTCGATTCCGCGCGGCCAGTTTGAGGCAGCGCAGAGCCAGGGCTTCGGCTTCTTTGCCACCATGCGCTATATCATCCTGCCGCAGACGTTTAAGACGATCATCCCGGCGCTGTTTAGCCAGTGCACGACCGTCATCAAGGACAGCTCGTATCTTTCGGGCATTAACGTGGCCGAGCTCATGTACACGGCCAACGTTGTGATGGCCCACGCGATCGATCTGTCGCAGGTGCTTATGCTCTACGGCCTGGTGTTTGCGATGTACTTTGTGCTCAACTTTGGTATCTCGCTGCTGGTCCGAGCGTATCAACGTCGTATCGTGGCAGCGTAGAATGTGACAAAGGGATTGTCCCTTTGTCACATAGAGAAAGGAATCGCGATGAGCGATCTGGAGAATAAGAAGAATCCTGTGGTCATTACCATCGCGCGCGACTTTGGCGCCGAGGGCCACGAGATTGGTCGCATGCTTGCCGACGAGTTGGGGATTCCGCTGTATGACAACGAGCTGCTGGTGCGTGCGTCGCTGCGCACGGGCGAGTCGCTCGATAAGATGGCCGCCTACGACGAGCGTCTGGCTGTGGAGAACATGGCGTTCCTGCCCGACCGCTACGATGCGCGTTCGTACTCGGATAAGTTGTTCCAAAAGATGAGCCAGGTGATCTTGGACCTGGGCGAGACCGAGAGCTGCATTATCGAGGGTCGTCTGTCCGATTATCTGCTGCGCAATAATCCCAACCATATTGCCGTGCTGGTGACCGCCCCCTTTGAGGACCGCGTCGAGATTGTCCGCAAGAAGCGTGGCCTTAATAAAAAGAAAGGCGCCAAGCTGGTCAAGCAGCAACAGAAGGCACGCGAGGCGTTCTATAAGCGCTATAGCGCCGGAAAGTGGAAGATGACGAGCGGTAAAGACATCGTCGTCAACCGCGCCAAGCTGGGCCGCGAAGGCTGCAAAGACGTTATCGCCGCTGCCTACCGCTACAAAGTCGCCCAGCTCGAAGGCTAGCCGACCAAACCCCCACAAAGGGGACAGGCACCTTTGTGGGGGTTTTGGTTTTAGGACCGAGGGAAAGGCCTTGGCGGCAG
>ENA-OPYW01000054-OPYW01000054.1-human-gut-metagenome-genome-assembly--contig:-NODE-54-length-13680-cov-1.382941_pt1 | contig 13680 bp, 14 predicted proteins | sample MGYA00242473_ERZ504483 | MGnify/ENA primary metagenome ERZ504483 (study PRJEB26092, sample SAMD00036221) | human gut metagenome | host: Homo sapiens | study: EMG produced TPA metagenomics assembly of...
AGTTGGTGTATAACAGTTGACTACCGCATGCACAACAGGTGTTGTGCATGCGCATATCAGCTGTTATGCAAGCGCACAACAGCTGTTGTGCGACCGAAGATACTGACTGTCTCAACAACATATCCTATCTCTTCCAACAACTTATTCTGTCTCTTCCAACAACATATCCTATCTCTTCAAGCAACATATTCTATCTCTTCAAGCAACATATTCTATCTCTTTCAACAAATAGAAGAGGGTGAATCATAAACTTATGACACATCCTCTTTCAATTTGACTTGAATAGAACGCAAACCAGCGTTTTACATGGTAAAGGTCTTGAAAATCCCTCACTCTGAGGAATTTCCGAACGCATATCAAGCTAAGCCTATCTACAACCTTTGCACCCCACTTGTCTTGTTTCTGCTTCTCGCAAATGTCCTCGCCCAAACTCCAGTAGAATTTGAGCATTTCCGTATTCACTTTGACAGCAGCTTTTAGTTGTGCCATGCGGAAACGTTTCTTCAGGTCAGACAATCACTTCACATAGTTCTTGCCTGCCATGAAGGAGTCGCTATTCACGAACTGCGGTATATTATCTTTATTTTTCATATCATTACCTTTTTTGAAATCCTTAGTTTCCTTTATATCAGAAAGTGTTGCTTCAATGTCTTCTATTGTAGGCAACTGGCTCTGTATGTTTCAGGCATGAGCTTAGACATCCTTCTTGTAATTGTGCAACAAGTTATTGCACATTTACTTCGTCTAATTTGGCAACAGCTTGTTGTCAAATTGTAAGTTGCTCATTATAAAACTGATACCATTGTCTGATATACTTCAAGTTTCTGTATGAAAGCCCTTTCATATCTGGGAACTCTGCCACAACTTGTGGAAAGTTTACTCTAACAATCCCAACTCTTTCAGATAGCCCTCAATCTCCTTGTCAAGGTCAGCACGTTTGGCCTCCAGGTCCTTGATTGCCACGTAGTTTGTTTGCAACTTCTCAAAGTTTGTCAAGAAATTTCTGTTGTAATTCTTCGCTCATATCGTTATTTCTTTTTTATATTCAATGATTCACTGACATTGATATATTTTTCGTCTTTATCTGTTATATACTGATGGCTGTACTTTCCTTTTCCCTCATTTAGGATTATTACACCATTCCAAAAGGATGTCGGACTTATGGCATAGCTTGGGTCTAAACAGAATATTTTCTTGACACCGTCTTTTTGTTCTTCATACCCAATAGCAAGTACAGCATGAGCGCCACCTTTAAAAGACAGAGCGGTAATCAAAGGCGTGTCGCTATCTATTGCAGTCCTAAGTTCTTCTACAAAAGAAGTTTGGTCTGATAAAGATGCTGTATATTGAAGAGGCGAAGATGTAACCTCTTTAGCAAAAGAATGGGATAGCTTTTCTTTTATTTCGGAAAAATAAAATCCATCACGGCACAGTCCTTCTGTCACAAAGAACTCTTTGAAAAGTCTCCCTTTTGCGGTATTTCCCTTAAATGTTGTTTTCAAGTTGACAACTTGATTACGAGTAAGAACCTTTAGTATGAGCAGGTTCATCATCATGGAATATACGGCACAAGCCCCATCATTTCTCCTTGTTGTAAATGGACAGGTTGCCACTTGCGGTTAAATACGCTAACACCCGAAGCCGTTATATCTAAATCTTTAATAATCTTAATCATTGTCACTTTGTTATTCCCAACTGCCAAGACTCTCGGTAGATATAGACCTTGACTTTACTGTGGATTGCGACCGAGAATCCATGCTCTCCATTCGCCAAGAAGTGAATAACGAGATTCTACGCTATATGGAGTCGGATGGTTCTCGAATCTGGTGCTGTGCTCGTCATCAATGATGCTTTTCTCTTATTCTTCTGCCAGTTCTTTCATCGCATCGTTTAATGTGTTGAAAAGAACGTTGATGTTTTCTTCTTCATTCTTGCATGCCTCCTTGAAGAGGGCAACAGGATCTTCGGTGCTGCTCTTGAGTGGAGTCTCGTTGAGCAGGATGTTGACATTGTTCAGCAACATGCCGTGAAGGGTAGGCATGTGGAGCTGGTGTTGTTCGCCCTCCTTGCTGCCACACTTCAACCTGCGGCGTATGCCTTCACGATGATGCGGACCAGGAGATGGATTGCCATCGGCTCGTCGGCGAGACTGATGAGAATGCCGTGGGTATAATCGCGTACATGCTCTTCAAGTGTGGTAAACTTGCCTTGAAGAAGCCAGGTGAAGTTACGCTTGTATTCAGACTCCATCGCCTTGTAAAGCTGGTTCGATTTGCAGGCTATGCGCAGGTAGTCGAGCATGGTTGGCTCAAAGGTCGGGTCAGCCTGTTTCATGCTGTCGAAGTTCTTCTTCATGCGCTCGTTGGCTTCCTCGGCAGTCTTGTAGTTGAGGCGTACGAGGGTAGAGAACATGATGTCGAAGAAGTATTGGTTTACCTCGCCATAGTGCTCCAGCATCATCTGCTTGATCTGTTTCGGGTCGTTCTTCTTGCTGAAGTCATTGCCTTCGATGGTAGCATCGATGATGCCACGTGCGTAAGCTCGAAGAAACCTCTTACAAATGCAGCTACTGCCTGATAACTGTTGATTCTTTTGCTCATTTCTTGTCTGTGTTTATTGGTCTGTTCCTGTTTGGGAATAACAGCTTCTTATTCAAAAGTCTTAAATTCATACCCCTGTTCCATGAGCCATTCTATGGCCTGAGGGAGTGCTGTCTTCAGCTTTTCAATGCTCTTCAGCGAGTCGTGGAAGGTGATGATGCTGCCATTGCGGGCATATCGCTTCACATTGTTCACCACATCTTCTGCCGTCATCCATTTGGAATAGTCGCGCGTCACCACGTCCCACATGATGACCTTGTAAGTGCGGTGCAGCCACCAATACTCACTTGGTCGCATCCAGCCGTGAGGTGGACGGAAGAGATGGGCATGGATGATATCGTTCGCCTTATTGGTGTTGAGCACGTAGGAGATGACGCGGTGCTTGAAGGCACCGATATGATTGAATGTATGGTTGCCAACCTGATGACCCTCTGCCACAATCTGGTTGTAGAGGTCATGATGGCGCAATACATTCTCGCCTACCATAAAGAAAGTAGCCTTGATATTGTACTTTCTCAGGGTCTCTAAGATGAATGGAGTTGACTCTGGAATTGGACCGTCATCAAATGTAAGATAGACAGAATGGTCTTTCTTGTCCATTCTCCAGATGGCCTTTGGATATAACCATCTGAGCCATTTGGCTGGTTGCTCTATGAACATGGATAAAACAGGTTTATATGAATAATGAAAAGTTTGGTGTCGTGTTTCGCGACACCAAACTTTTTTCTATTTTTTACTGATTGCCTTCCGGCATTCTGCCACCTCTGCCATGATAGAGACGGTAGAGGTTGTTGAGCTGCTTCTCATACTTCTGCTCCAACTGTGGACTCACCATTCCGGCAGCCTCGCAGATGCTCTGCATGATCATAATCTGACGGATGCAGTCGTGCTCTGCCTGGAGGAAACGGTCGTTTGGCAGCGAGAGATAGTAGTTGAGGTATTGTGAAGCATTCTTCCATACCGCTTCTATATATTCCTTGCCCTTGGCTTTCTGACCGGTCATCAGCCAGCCGCGAGCCATATCCAAGCCACCGCTCATGTAGTCGAGCGTAACATTGTAGGCAGGAATCTCAGTATCAGCCTTCTTCAGGATGTTGATAGCCTTCTGCTTCTTGCCTTCGGCGATGAGCTGGAGGGCTGTCTGGGCGAGCAGGCGACGGTGGGTATAACACATACGCATGGTTGTCTCGTCGATGTAGAGTCCCTTCTGCTTCAGGTTGCCGAACTTGAATCGGGTCATGATGTTGTGATAAGCCTTCTCTGTATCGAAGTTCTTGGCACCTGGCTTGTTGGTGGTGAACGGAGTGATACGGTTCACAAGTCCCTCCTGTACGAAGTTGTCACCGAGGTTCATATAGTTCTCTTCGCCTACGGTGAGTGCTACGTAGAGCGGACGGGTCCAGTTACACTGTGCCAGCATTTCGAGCATCATGAGGTCGTTCTTGTAGAGTGCGCTCTTGCCGGCAAGAGAGATGACCATCTTGTCTGGAATAGAATCTGATGCCATCATCATGCCGCTCTTCTTTACAGCCTCCTTGTCGATTGTGACATAGAGGGTATCCGTAGGGATGAAGTGCATGTCAGGGTTCTTGCTGCGTACCCAGTTCTTCAGGATGTTCTTGAGCTCGAACGGTTCGTCACCAAACTGCTTCTTGGCATTCTCTGGATCCTGCTTGTAGAAGTCGAGAATCTGCTTCTTTGCCTCAGGTTCAACAGATACATATTCGTTGGTACCTGAACAGAAGTCGAGACGTGGCCAGGTGATTGGCACAGATGGTGAGTTGTATGCAGGACGCATCATCTGGTCGATATACCAGTCGGTCTGCAGGTAGCTCAGGTTACATACGCGGGCATCTGTTCCTACGCCTTCTACCTCCTGGTTGTACCAGAGTGGGAAGGTATCGTTATCACCATTGGTAAAGATGATAGGGTTTCCCTTCTCCTGGAGTGACATCAGGTAGTTCTGACCGAAGTCACGGCAGGTGTAACGGTTTGAGCGGTCGTGATCATCCCAGGTCTGTGATGCCATCTGGATAGGTACGAGAAGTGTGATGACTGCTACGATGGCTGTTACAGCAGTACCGCTGAGCTTCATCTTGCGCTTCAGGATGTCGATGATGGCGAGTACGCCGAGACCGCACCAGATAGCGTATGCATAGAATGAACCGGCGTAAGCATAGTCACGCTCACGTGGCTGCATAGGTGTCTGATTCAGGTAGATGACGATGGCAAGACCTGTCATGAAGAACAGGAAGAATACAATCCAGAACTGCTGGATTCCGATAGGGAGGAGCACTTCCTCTTCCTTGCCGTTCTTCATTACCTTCTTCTTGCGGGTATACCAAGCCTGCCAGAAAAGTCCGATGAGACCGAGAATCAGCGGCATGCAATAGAATACATTGTGCCCCTTGTTCTCCTTCAGGTCGTCTGGCAATTTGCTCTGGTCGCCATAGAGTGAATCATCAATGAATGAGAAACCGGTAATCCAGTTGCCGTGCTCTGGCTCACCATTGCCCTGGATGTCGTTCTGACGGCCGGCAAAGTTCCACATGAAGTAGCGCCAGTACATGAAGTTGCACTGGTAAGAGAGGAAGAAGCGGATGTTGTCAAACTGTGACGGCATCTTCACCATGATACTTTCTCCGCAGCGGTCGTAAGGAATCTCTGTGCCTTCTACACCGCCCATCCAGTCTTCGTATGCCTGGGCATGATCCGAACTGTACATACGAGGGAAGAGCATGTTCTGGGCATAGATATACTTATTCTTGTGACTTACTACGAAGTAAGAGTCCTTCTCATCAGCCGAAGCTTTCTCCTTGCGCTGGTAAACCGGTGCGCCTTCTTTCATGACAGGCTTGCACATGTTGCCGTCTACTTCGAGGGCTACCTGTGATGTATAAGCCTGGCCATAGAACAGAGGGCGGTCGCCATACTGGTCGCGGCTCAGATAACTTCCCAGGGTAAAGATGTCCTCAGGAGAGTTCTGGTCCATAGGAGGGTTGGCAGAAGAACGGATCACGATGAGTGCGTAGCTGGAATAACCAATCATCAGCATCAGCATGCAGAGCAAGGCTGTATTCTTGACGCGTGCTGAGATGAGCGGCAGGAGCTGCATCTTCTTCTTGGCGATGCCTGTAGATTCGTCAACGCCTGTTACTACCTCCTGCTTGCGCTTGTAGCCGAGTACGAACCAGAGAATAACCAGCACGATGATGCCGGTAATGGCAGCAGTCCAGCCATATCCGTAGAATGGGATGCCGAGCATGCCGAAGCCGAGAACAAAGGCGATATTCTGCTTCTTCTCGTTCTTCTCAGAAGCATGGCAGGTTTCGTAGATACCCCAGATAACTGAGGCTACGAGACAGATGATGTATACGATTTCACCGGTATTGAACGGACAGCCGAGAGTGTTGACAAAGAACAGTTCGAACCAGCCGCCTACGGTGATGATACCTGGAACCACACCATACAGTACGGCTACCACTACGAGGAATGAAAGGAACAGCGCCAGGAGCGAGCCCTTGAGGTTGGCATGTGGCACCTTCTTGTAGTAATAAACCAATACGATGGCTGGGATACAGAGCAGGTTGAGCAGGTGGACACCGATACTCAAACCGGTCATATAGGCGATGAGCACAAGCCAACGATCGCTATGAGGCTCGTCAGCATGGTCTTCCCACTTCAGGATGAGCCAGAATACCACAGCGGTAAAGGCAGAAGAGAACGCATAAACCTCACCCTCGACAGCTGAGAACCAGAAGGTATCGCTGAAGGTGTAGATGAGTGCGCCCACCATACCGGATGCCTCGATGGCAATCAGCTTGCTGGTAGTCAGTTCTTTCCAGTCGCTGATGACGAGTCGGCGAGCCAGGTGGGTGATGGTCCAGAAGAGGAACATGATACAGACGGCGCTCAGTAGGGCGCTCATCGTATTTACCATCTTGGCTACCTGGGTAGTGTCGCTGGCGAAATGTGTGAAGAAATTGCCTAAAAGCATGAAGAATGGTGCCCCAGGTGGGTGACCGATCTCCTGCTTGTAAGCAGTCGTAATAAACTCAGGACAGTCCCAGAAGCTGGCTGTCGGTTCAATTGTGGAACAATAAGTGAACGCCGCAATGATGAATGCGACCCATCCGAAGATATTGTCCACTAATCTGTACTGTTTCATTATTGTTTAAACTTTAATGTATTATATTTCTTTCTGAATGCTTTCTCTGTTTCTGAATGCTTTCTCTGTGCCTTTCAAAAAGGCACATTCCAATTGCAAAGATAATAAAAAAGATGAGATAATATGGATTTTTGCACCTGTTTTTTAGGCATTATTATATAATAAGCCTATACATTTAAGAAATGCTCTTCCAGTTTCTCTCTCGGCATATCTGCCGTATCGTGGTAGTGGAGATGATGATTTACGCAGGCGATGTGCTTTACGTTATTGAGCACTTCGGCTACATCATGGCTTACGATGATAATGGCGCACTCCCGGTTGATCTGTTCCAGCATCTCGTACATCTGCTTCTGGAAACGGCGGTCGATGTAGGTGTTGGGCTCATCCAGTATCACTACATCGGGTTTCGAAACAATGGCGCGGGCGAGGAGTACTCGCTGCAGTTGTCCGCCGCTCAAGGCTGCGATATGGCGGTCTTTCAACTCCGTGAGCTGCATCTGTTCCAGACAGTCGAGTACCTGCTGGTGCTGTGCCTGGGTGTATCTGGAAAAGAGGCTCTTGGTCTTGCTGAGTCCTGAGAGTACCACTTCATAGACGGAGATAGGGAACTGTTTGTCGAGATGATTGTATTGGGGCAGATATCCCATGCTGATTTCCCTTACTTCCTCCCCGTCTTTATAAAAGCGGATGCTGCCGTCTGTGGGTTTCATCAGTCCCAGAATGAGGCGCATGAGAGTTGTCTTGCCACCACCGTTGGGACCGATGATGCCAAGATAATCGTCTTTGTAGACGGTGAGGTTGATGTCGTGGAGCACCTCCTTGCCTTCATAGCCAGCAGAAAGATGCTCGATTTTTATGATTGGAGTCATATTATTGTAGTTTTTACTTCCCAACAACGATTTTCTTGCCCTGTACCGCTGCTGCAGCTTCCTGCATCGCCCAGTTCCAATCGCCTTGCAATGGGTTGATATTCATTGGCTTGGTGTGGCTCTCGTTGATGAATGTATTGGTGTTGCGGTTGGCAAATTCTGCCTGTATCAGGCAGAACTTGATCTTTTCTTTTCTGGCTCTCTCTATGAGGCTCTTCAGCTGGGAGGCACTAGGCTCCCTGCCTTCTTCCTCAATGGCAAGCTGCTCCAGCTGGTAATCACGGGCAAAGTAGGTGAGGATAGGGTGATAGATCACAAACTTGCGTACCATCTCGGGATGATTCTTGAAACCCTCTCTGATGGTGCTGTCTCGCTTGTCGATGCTGCAGAGCAACTGCTGATAGTTTTTCTGGAAGAAAGTCTTGTTTTCCGGTTCCAGTTGGCAGAGTGCCTTGAAGATGTTGCTGGAGATGATGCGGGCGTTTTTGCAACTCATCCATACATGCGGGTCGGTATTGCCGCCTGGTGTCTTGGCAGGCGTGATGCCTGTGGAGGTATCTATCACCTTCATGTCAGGAGCGTTGTTCTGCAGCTTCTTCATCCAGGTCTGTTCGAAACCGATGCTTCCCACTTTCAGATAGAGGCACTCCTAGAGAGTTCCATCATCTGCTGGGCATAAGGCTCGTAAGTTTCAGGATTGTTGCCGTTGGATACCATCACGTTGACATCCACCTTATCTCCGGCAATCTTATCAACGAAAAACTTGTAGGGAGGGATAGTTACGGTAACAGCAGGTTTGCCATCGCTGTTGGCGACAGATTCCTTTCCGTTACTTTCTGCGGTGTGGCCTTTCTGCTGGCTGCCTTTACAGCCCGCGAAAGCCACGCATAATATAATAAGGTATAAATACTTTCTCATAAGCAGTCAATCTATATGAATCAATTCTTTGTTTTCTTTGCAGCTTGTTTAAAAGATGAAACTGAGTCCGTAAACCAGCAGTACATATCTCAACACCTTTCCGATGGTGATGCTGATGACAGAAATCACGATGTTGGCTCTCGTCAGTCCCAAAACGATGGTGATGGCACTTCCCAACAGGGGCAGGAAGGCAAAGAATCCCATCCAGCTCCTCTGTCGGCCATGAAATGCTGAGCCTTGTCAAGACTCTCTTTCTTTACATGCAGATATTTCTCTATCCATTCCAGCTTGCCCATCCGTCCTACGCCATAGTTGAACATAGAACCGAGCACATTGCCGATGCTTCCATACAGTACGAGCTGGATAGGTTCCAGTCCGGCAGCCTGTAAGCCCGACATGACCACCTCGCTGCTGAAGGGAAAGAAACTGCCGGCAAGGAAGGCTGATACCAGCATGCCCCAGTAGCCCCAGCTCATTAAGAAATCTATAATCCAACTCATAGTAATATGCTCTCTGGTACGAGTATGTTGTAAGCCATGATAAGTACCAGCATGATGAGCAGCAGGATGAAGGATATGTTGGTAAACTTACCTCTGGTGAATGTGATGAAATGGGCGATAAGCGGTGCTGTATTCACAATCAGGATGCCGCCCAGTTCCTGTATATATTGAGGCTGGAGGACGATGAAGATGATGCAGGCAACCGATAACATGATAAACGTTTCGTAGATCATGCGGGTGCGTATCTTATCGCCGTAGCTGGTGCGTATGAAGTGGATGGAACCGATGATGGTGAGCAGGGTAACGAAACTCAGGTTCAGAATCTGATGGTCGGTAACCTGCGAATAATCAAATAGTTCGCTGTAGTTGATGAATTCGCAGAAGTGGTCAGCCAGCCCCTGTATGTTGTCGGTATAGAAGAAATAACCGGCTGCAAACCAATAGGGCACGATGAGACCTACCAGTGTTGCAAAGAATGTCTTTACGCTAAACGAGAGGGTAAACACCATCATCATGATCCATAGGATAGGCATGAAATAGCCTATCTGCACGAAAACCATCGATGCCAGACCGATGCAGGCAAAGGCGTAGAAAGTCCAGCCTGTAGAGCGTTTATCCTGATAGCAATTCCAGATAATGAGATAAAAGGCGATGAAACACATCGTCACAATACTGCTTTTTAAAGAGAGGTGGGGGAGTCCTGTCATCGTCAGTAATGCCAGAAAACTGCAAGATACCATTCGGCTGTAGGTACGCATCAGGCATTACGGTTGTTCAGTTCCACCATCAGCAGGTAGACATGGCTGTAAAAGCAAATTCTACCCAGATATTGGATACCAATAAACCTACTGCAACCCAAACCAGCGTGGCAAGGGTTGCAGTAATAGGTAAAGAGTAGCGGCTAGCCGCTACTTTATTTTGAAAAGTTTTCTTTCTTAACATCTAATTCAACATTAAAAAACTAAAGGTCCTGTCCGATATCAGAACGGAAGTACTTGTCGGTGAACTGGATCTTCTGTGCCTCAGCAAAGCTCTTCTTCAAGGCTTCTTCCTTGTCCTTGCCGTAGCTGCTTACGCAGATGACACGACCACCGTTGGTACTACCTGACCATCCTTCATGGCTGTACCGGAGTGGAATACTACCGAACCTTCTACATCGTCGATGCCCTGGATAGGATAACCCTTCTTGTAAGCCTCAGGATAACCGCCGCTTACGAGCATCACGCAGACTGCAGCACGCTCATCAAACTCGATGCTGCGCTTGTCCAAATCGCCTGCTGCTACACCTTCGAAGAGATCCACGATGTCGCTCTTCAGGCGGAGCATCACGCTCTCAGTCTCTGGATCACCCATACGGCAGTTGTACTCGATGACCATAGGCTCGCCTTCAACGTTGATCAGACCGAAGAAGATGAATCCCTTATAGTCGATGTTCTCCTCAGCAAGTCCCTCTACAGTAGGACGGATGATGCGCTCGTCAACCTTCTGCATCCACTCCTTGGTAGCGAATGGTACAGGGGTAACGCTACCCATACCGCCGGTGTTCAGACCGGTATCGTGCTCGCCGATGCGCTTGTAATCCTTAGCCTCAGGCAGAATCTTGTAGTTCTTGCCGTCGGTCAATACGAATACAGAGCACTCAATGCCGCTGAGGAATTCCTCGATGACTACGCGTGCAGAAGCGTTGCCGAACATACCGCCGAGCATCTCCTTGAACTCTTTCTTAGCCTCTTCCAGGGTAGGGAGGATGAGAACGCCCTTACCGGCGCACAAACCGTCAGCCTTCAATACATAAGGAGCCTTCAGTGTCTCCAGGAATTTCAAGCCTTCCTCTACGTGCTCGCCGTCGAAAGTCTCATACTGGGCAGTAGGGATGTTGTGGCGCTTCATGAACTTCTTGGCGAAGTCCTTGCTGCCTTCCAATACGGCGCCAGCCTTTGATGGACCGATGACAGGGATGTTCTGGGTGCGAGGATCGTTCTTGAAGTCATCGTAAACACCCTTTACCAATGGGTCTTCCGGACCAACTACCACCATATCAACGCCATTTTCTACTGTGAAGTTCTTGAGCGCCTCAAAGTCGTCTGCCTTGATATCTACGTTCTCGCCGACATTCTGTGTACCGGCATTACCAGGAGCGATGAAGAGTTTCTCACACTTCTCGCTCTGAGCGATTTTCCATGCTAAGGCGTGCTCGCGGCCACCGCCTCCTAACAATAAAATTTTCATTTGCTGTAAGTTATTGTTTGTTATTTGATGTAGAAGTAAACTCCCCTTTTTCGGGGGATGTTTACTCCTAGATATTTACTTGAGATAATCGAAGAAATAATTGCTGATGCGCTCATGCAGATGAGTGCTCTGATGACCTCTCATGTTGTGAGGCTCGCCAGGATAGACGAAGAAGTCTGGCTGGGTGCCTGCTGCGATGCAAGCCTTGAGGAAGGTGAGGCAGTGCTGTGGCACTACGGTCACATCGTTCAAGCCCTGGATAATCTGCAGCTTGCCCTTCAGGTTCTTTGCCTGATAGAGCAGAGAGGTCTTCCTGTAACCCTCTGGGTTGGTCTGTGGGGTGTCCATATAGCGCTCGCCATACATCACCTCGTACCAGTGCCAGTCGATAACCGGACCGCCTGCTACGCCTACCTTGAACACATCAGGGTGGTTGGTCATCAGCGAGATGGTCATGAATCCGCCGAAGCTCCAGCCGTGAACGCCAATCTTGTCAGCATCTACGTAAGGAAGTGTCTTCAGATATTCCACACCCTTCATCTGGTCTTGCATCTCAATCTGTCCGAGCTGGCGGAAGGTAGCCTGCTCGAAAGCCTTGCCACGGTTCTCGCTTCCACGGTTGTCGAGGATGAAGAGCAGATAGCCCTTTTCTGCCATGTAGGTTTCCCAACCACGGCTAGAGTAGTTCCAGCGGGCATCTACGTTGTGGGCATGAGGTCCACCATATACATATATAATGGTAGGATACTTCTTGTTTGGATCGAAGTTTACCGGCTTCACCATTCTCCAGTAGAGGTCTGTTTCGCCATCGGCAGCCTTGATGGAACCGCAGCTGTACTCAGGCACATTGTAGCCCTTCCAAGGGTTCTCGGCTGTGAAGTAAGCGGTGCGCTTGCCGTTCTCGGTATTCACGAGGGCAATCTTGCGAGGCACGGTAGGAGTAGAGTAGTTGTCGAAGACATACTGTCCGTTCTCGCTCAAAGTGGCGCTGTGCCATCCCTTGCCGCAATCATCTACCAGCGTACGCTTACCGGTTTTTGTGTCTACGGCAAAGATGTTTCTCTGGATAGGCGATTTCTCGTTGGATGCGATGATGATACTCTTGCGCTTGCTGTTGAAACCGAGCACTTCCATCACTTCCCATTTGCCGGAAGTCAACTGCTTGATTTCGAGCGATTCTGTGTTGCTGGCCATGCGGCTTCCGTGCTTGCCCAGGGTGCAGAGGTAGAGGTGGTTGTAGCCATCCTTGCGGCTCTGCATGATGAAACTGCTGCTGTCCCAAGGCAGGAACTGGATAGGGTGGCAAGGCTCCACGTATTTCTCGTCGGTTTCGCGATAGAGCTCGCCAGTCTTCTCGCCGGTCTCTGCATTGTAGGCAGTCAGACGGCAGTCGTTCTGGTCGCGGTTCAGTTCGAACATATAGATGGTCTTGCTGTCCGGACTCCATGCGATGTTGGTAAAATAGCGGTCGGTTGGATCGCCAGCCTTCAGATAGACGGTCTTGCCGGTCATGCAGTCGAACACGCCTACGGTTACCTTGTGTGATGTCTCGCCAGTCATCGGATACTTGTCTGGTGCAGGAGTAGCAATGCAACTCTGTGTTTCAGGATGATTGAAACCGATTTCCGGGATGTCGACCTGCGGATAGTCGGTTACCATACTCTGGTCCATACGATAGAAGGCGAGCAGTTCGCCGTTCGGACTCCAGAAGGTTCCCTTGCTGATACCGAACTCATCGCGGTGAACACTCTGTCCATAAACAATTTCGCGGCTTCCGTCCTTTGAGAGCTGGAAATCGTGAGATTTCTTCTCTTTTGTCAAGGCGTTGCTGGTTACATCGAAGGTACGCACATAGAGGTTGCTGCCCTTCAGATAGGCGAAGGCGTTCTGCTGGGCATTAGCCTCCAGGAGGTTCTCGCCGTCAGCAAAATCCATCTCGCTCAGCAGCTTATGCTTCTTGAAGTCTATGGTATAAGTCTTGCTGCCGTTGCTCACCATCACGATGTTCTTGCCTGCAAACGGGAACAGAGCATTGTAGAGGGCTCTTACCTTGATGTCTTTGGTAGGAGCAATCCACTGGTTGATGTCATTGATGCCGAAGAGTTTGGTCTCCTTGCCTGTCGTCTTGTTGACGAGATAGCAAGCATCCACATCCTGGCGAACGAGTTCATTGCCCCACCAGGTGCACCAGCGATTCTTGGCTACCATGTTACGATAGTTGTTGCCGCCGAAGTTCAGGTCTTCCAATGTAAAGGTTTTCTCGCCTTTCTGAGCAGGAACCACGCCCTGAGCCTGTAAGTCGGTTGCATTCATAGCCATCATAATCATAGCAGCAAAAGATAATTTATAAATTGAATTCTTCAGATTCATTATATTCTTTACTTTATCGGGTTTAA
>ENA-OPYW01000055-OPYW01000055.1-human-gut-metagenome-genome-assembly--contig:-NODE-55-length-13672-cov-1.328904_pt1 | contig 13672 bp, 14 predicted proteins | sample MGYA00242473_ERZ504483 | MGnify/ENA primary metagenome ERZ504483 (study PRJEB26092, sample SAMD00036221) | human gut metagenome | host: Homo sapiens | study: EMG produced TPA metagenomics assembly of...
ATTCTTCTTTATTTCTTCTTGCTGTTCAGCATCAGTTTCTCAAGGAATCTGAGCTGGTCAACATAATATCCGTTCTTGTCAGGATGCTGCTGATGCAGGCGGCTGATGATTTCGTAAGCCCTCTGATACTTGCCCTGCTTGATGTAGATGCGGGCGAGGGTTTCGGTGAATACACCGCTGTTTTCCTCTTCGCCATCCTTGCCGGAATCGGTCTGAAGTTCGGGAGTAAATTCTGGTTTGTAATCTTCGTCCTGCTGGATTTTGAGCAGTTTGAAACCGCCATCCTCCATAAAGTCGTCGATGAGACTCATGGTGCGCGAAGTATCTTCTGGCTCCTGCTGGTCTTCGGTCTCCATGAGATAAGCCACATAGTCTACAGCCGCGTCAGCAGGTGTAGGCTTACGTTTCTCCTTCTTCTCTTCTTCGTCTTCTTCCATAGGTATGGATCCCAGGAAGTGATCGATGAGGTCGCTAGTACGGTCTCCGTGTTTTTCTGCTCCTATTCCTCTTACGCCTTGCTGCTTGTCGGATTCAGCCTCTTCAGGGGCGTTTTTTATCTGATAGTGGGCTGCCTCTACCATCTCGAAGATAATCTTACGGTCGGTGATGTAGATGGCTGCACGGCGCAGTTCTTCGTCGAAACTCGGGTCGTGGAGCAGGTACAGATTCTTCAACATCAGCAGGCGTGCCGTCTGATAATACGGATATAAGGCCAAGAGGGCGCGCAAGTCGTAGAGCGTCTCTCGGTTCATTTCCTCCGGGTGTTGTATCAATCTGTTTAATTCCACGATATTTTTACTTTTATTTTATTTTGAACTTTAAACATTGAATCATTGAGTTTTGAACTTTATGATTAGTAAAGCCGTTAAATTCTTCACTCTTCGTTCTTCACTTACTTTACCAGTTAGCTACCGTAGCGTTGAATATCTGGTCTACCAGGTCTTTGATAATCTGGGTTACCAGTTCTTCCTGCACCGAGGCAAGGCTCTGAGTGGTGTCGTAGGTCTTGGCAGATGTAAACTGCTTTTCGAAGTCCTCGGTATGGTTCTTGGTGTTGGTGAAACGTACGTTTACGGTGATACTGAGCTCGGTCTGTGCTGAGTATCCCTCAGAACTAACCGACTTGTTGCGCTGAGAATATTGGGTGATTTCGCCCTCTATCTTCAGGTCTCCGTTGCGTGACACCTGTATGAGCTGGGTGTTGCTGGCAAACTTATCCTTGAGTTCATTGTTGAACATTGGACCCATCGGACCCCACACATACGAACTTCTGATAGGGAAGTCGGCTATCTGTATGGTCTTGGTTTTGGTGTAGTCGATGCTGGCACCGTTGAACTTGTAGCTCACGGAGCATGCTGCCATGACCGCCACCATCAGTGTGACTCCTATTATATATAGGTACGCGCGTATATGCTTCATAACTTATATTTGTTAATCTTTCTGTACAGAGTTCTGTCGGAGATTCCCAGTTCTTCTGCCGCTTTCTTGCGGTTTCCGTTGTTTCTCTCCAGTGCCTTTTCTATCATCTGCTTGCTAAGATCGCTGAGGTTCAGATTCTCGTTTTCTTCCTTGATCTCCTCAATCTCAGCATCCTCGGCTTCGGGTTTGTAAGTGCCCTCATGCCTCCTGTAGCTATTTCCTGACGGATGTGTTGTAGCTCGTCGAGATCGGTAATCGGAGGTACGGAAGATACCGGAGAAACCGATGAAACCGGAGATACGGATGATACTGGAGCTACCTGGGTATTCGGCTGAACCGGAGAAACATATCCGCCTGTACCGCCCAACTGGCGTGCTTCATCGAGTTGCTTGCGCAGGCTGTTCATCTCTCTCTCAGGTCGCTCACGTTGCCCCTCAGTTCGTAGAGAATTTTGTATAGCAGTTCGCGCTCGCTGGCGTAGCTATGGTCGTCCTTGCCATCCTTCTGTATGGTGGCGAGCTGTGTAGACTCCTCATCTCTCGGAATAAACTGGGTGAGAGTCTGTGCATCGATTTCTCTTTCTCGGCTTAGCACTGACATCTGTTCGGTAATGTTCTTGAGCTGTCTCACATTTCCCGGCCACTTGTATTTCAGCATGATCTGCTTGGCCTCATCTGAGAGTGAAATCTTAGGCAGACGGTATTTTTCGGCCATCTGCATGGCGAAGAGGCGGAAGAGCAGGAGAATGTCGTCGCCACGCTCTCTCAATGCAGGCATCTGTATCGGGATGGTGTTGAGGCGGTAGTAGAGGTCCTCGCGAAAGCGGCCTTCGCTCACAGCCTTGCGCATGTTTACGTTGGTGGCTGCCACGATGCGGACATCCGTTTTCCTTATCTCAGTTCCACCCACGCGGATGTATTCTCCCGTTTCGAGCACGCGCAGCAGTCTTGCCTGCGTCTGAATCGGGAGTTCGCCCACCTCGTCGAGGAAGATGGTACCCTTGTTGGCAATACCGAAGTATCCTTCGCTTTCGCCTATGGCTCCAGTGAAGGACCCCTTCTCATGTCCGAAGAGTTCGCTGTCAATGGTTCCCTCCGGAATGCTTCCACAGTTGATGGCGAAATATTTCTCTCTGCGGCGTGGCGAATTGTCGTGAATCACCCTTGGAATGATTTCCTTACCCACACCGCTCTCGCCGATGATGAGCACGGAGAGATCGGTCGGCGCTACCTGTAGGGCTACGTCGAGCGCATGGTTCAATCCGTCGCTGTTACCGACGATATTGTAGCGTTGTTTTATCTTTTGTAGTTCGGAAGTATCCATTTAGCTGCCAAAATTACTCATTTTTTCTGAATTATCTGCATTTTTTTTAATTTTAACGTTCGGGAGGTCTGATTACAGGGCAGATTAGCCTTTTTTGCGTCATCTTCCCTCCCGAATCTTTCTTTATTCCGCTTTTTCTCGGGAATAGGGAATCTTTCTCTTATCCCTTTTTCTTAGGGATGGAGAATCTTACCTTCTCACTCTCGTCACGCTTCTCGTGGTAGAGTTTAGGCAGTGGATTCTCGTAGGCCTCATCATAGTCTTCGCGGTTGCAGAAGGCATCCAGCGCCAAGTAGATGGCGTGGCGGAAGGAGTTTGCATCGGCTTCGTTGCAGCCCGTGATGCTGTAGCTAGGAGTGGTGTTGGCAGCGGTGTGCACGAGTGGCAGGCCGGCAGTAAAGAGTACGCCATCCTCGGTGTAGAGAGAATGGAACGGGGTAGTAGCCTGATCATGATACATGGCCATGATGCCGTCGAACTCTACGAAATGGCCGTTGCCGAAGAACTCGTCAGCAGGGTAAGGACCAAAAGCTTGTATTTTCTGCTCGGCAAGCTGGTCAATGGCTGGGATGATGATGCTGGCTTCCTCTGGTCCGCAGCTCTCCTCACCGTTGTTGCTAGGATTCAGGGCGAGCACGGCGATGCGCGGGTTGGTAATCATGAAGTCTCGCTTCAGTGATGTGTGCATCTGCTTCACCTTCTCGATGATGAGCTCCTGGGTGATAGCTGCCGGCACGTCCTTGAGCGGAGTCTTTCCGGTTACGGATGCGATGCGAAGGTCGCCGCCGCAGAGGATGGAAAGGCCTTTGGCACCTTCGCCCAGGCAAGTTTCTATGTATTCCTTGTGGCCCTTGAACTGGAAGCCCTCAAATTGTGCGTTCTGGTTGTTTACCGGTGCGGTAACGAGCACGTCGAAGAGCTCGTCGCGGTAGTCGGTCATGGCTCGGTCAAGTGCCTTGATGGCTGCCGTACCCGATTCCTGAGTAGGCATGCCCATGTCAACCTTTACCTCCTCGTCTACGGCTGGCAGGAGGTTGATTCTTCCGTCTTCAGCATCTTCTGCTTTCTGGATGATGGAGAACTGGGCTGGCAGATTCATCGCCTTGCGGTAATAAGCTGCCACTTTAGGCGAACCGTAGATGATAGGGGTACAATACTCCAACATCTCTGGCTCACTGAATGCCTTAAAAATGAGTTCGTATCCGATACCGTTGGTATCTCCGTGAGTGATGGCCACTCTAATCTTTTTGCTGTCCATTTATCGTTTTATTTTATAGTAGAAATCGCAGCTTCTAGCTGCTTGATTAATATTTTCTTTTTCATTTCGGGCGCATAGACGAAGCCGATGATGATGATTTCATCCCCCGTTTTTCTCAGGCGGATGCGCCTCATCACGTAGGGACCTCCCATGGCGTCGCCCTTCATCTCCCAGAGTCCTTTTTCTGAAAGGACCGGGATTATCATGTACATGCTGTCGGTTTCGCCGGGCATGTTTGTGCGGAGCATGCTGTCAATCTGCTGCTTCTCTTGAGCAGGAAAAGCATCAGAATTAGCTTTCCCTCTTCGTTCTTCCCTCTTCACTTTCATGAGGATGAGGTTCTTCATGCCCGAGCTGGCGTTGTTTGAGATCCAAATGAAGTTCTTCGCCTTTTTGCTTGCCTGCATTTCGGCAGGGATGTTCATGCTGATGCCGAAGTTCTTCTTTACCAGTTGTTGCATCTCGCGGTTCTGCTTGCTCGGGTTGGTGGAGATGATGGATGCGAGGTGCTCCAGTTCAGTCTCATCTACGAGCTGGCGCAGTTTCTCGGGGTTGAGTTTCTCTCTGAGTTGCTGCGGCGAGCGGGCAGAGATGCGGATGACGGTCTGCGGTGAAGCATTCTCGTTGCGGCTCAGCCTGACTGAGAATTCCGCTGCCGGGATGTTCACTACGATGCGAGTTCTTACGAGCAGGTAGCTGTCGTGGATTTTGCCCTTCTTAACCTGGATGAGCCGGCAGAGCGGTTCGGGTTGGGGCAGGGCTGGCACCTCTTCCGTCAGTATCTTCGTAACGATGCTGTCAGTATCTCCCTTGAGTACCACCTCGTAAGGCTGTCCTGTGCTCTTGGGCAGTTTTCTGTTTCTTCCTCCTCCCGGGCTGCAACTTGCCAGAAAAAGGAACAAAAGACAGCCGGCAAGTAGGATCTTTAAAGATTCTCTAACCATTTTTCCCCACCTTTCCTTACTTATTCATCTTCTCTTCATCCTCGTGCTCACGGATTTCTCCGATTTTCTTCGAGGTGCTGAGCAGACCGCAGGCGGCGTAGATGTCCTGGCCGCGGCTGGCACGGATGGTGGTGAAGACACCATGCTGGGTGAGGTAATCACGGAACTGCTCCATCTTCTCATCATCCACACCTTGCAGAGGAATGTCTGGAATTTGGTGGAAACGAATCAGGTTGAAGCGGCAGTCAAGTCCCTTCACCAGCTTGATGATGGCCTTGGCATGCTGCATACTGTCGTTTACGCCCTTAAAGACGATGTATTCGAAACTCAGGCGGCGTTGATGAGAGAAATCATAGTTCCTCAGCAGTTCTACTACCTGCTCAATGCCCATGCCCCTTTCGGCAGGCATCAGTCAGCGCGCTCAGAAGGGATAGGGTCGTGCATGCTGATGGCCACATGGCAGTCGCTCTCTTCCAGGAACCGCTTCAGCTTGTTCTTCACGCCCACCGAACTTACCGTGATGCGCTTCGGGCTCCATGCCCAGCCGTAGTCGGCGGTGAGAATCTCTGTGGCGCGCAGCACATTGTCGAGATTATCCATCGGCTCGCCCTGACCCATGAACACGATGTTGGTAAGCTTGTCCACCTCCGGCAGCGAGTAAACCTGGTTCAGAATGTCGCCTGCAGCAAGCTGCCCTCAAACCCCTGCTTGCCGGTCTGGCAGAACAGGCAGTTCATCTTGCATCCCACCTGCGAAGAAACGCACAGCGTGGCGCGGTCTTTGTCGGGGATGTAAACCGTCTCGACAAATTTGCCGCTTCGGGTAGGGAAGAGGTACTTGATGGTACCATCCACCGAATGTTGTGCATCGGAATATCCGAAGCATCCTATTTCGTATTCGGCAGCGAGTTTGGCACGGTTCGCCTTCGAGATGTTGGTCATCTCATCAATGCTCTTCACATGCTGCTCATAGAGCCACTTCGCCATCTGCCCACCGGTGAAGGCGGGCATGCCTAAGTCCTTTGCCACCTGCTTCAATTCGGCAAGTGTAAGGCCCAAAAGATATTTTTTTTCATTATTCATACTGCAAAGATAGTGTTTTTTGCCGAAAAATTAGTATCTTTGCCACATATTTTAATATAATAAGATAAAATAAAGATAAAAAACACAGATTTAGCCCCCCGAAAAGGGCTGAAGTGAACAAAAATAACGTAAGAAAATGAGAGAAAAAATAGACCTTTTCTTGCCTTGCGAATACATCGACGATGCGCAGAATGCCTTGTCGGTGCTTCATGAGTACAAGACAGTACAGCATATCCACTTCCTGGTGAGTGCTGATTTTGCCGCTCATCATCAGGTGCCCGAAGGATGTACGTTTGTCATCACCGACCGCCTGGAAAGCAGTAACACCATTGTCAGCATCGCTGAAAATACAGATGCCGACTACGTGATGATCTGTACCCGCCACACCACCATAGGATGGGGAAACAACACGCTGGAGCGATTCCTCAGAGTGGCAGATGATACGGATGCCGTCATGGTTTACGCCGACCACTACAAGATGGTGGAAGGCAAAATGGAGAAACATCCGGTAATTGACTACCAGTCAGGTTCTTTGCGAGATGACTTCGACTTTGGAAGCCTCTGGTGCATCAAGGCACAGGCGCTGGCCGACTACATCGCCCAACCCGACCGCGAAGAGTATCAGTTTGCCGCCCTCTACGACCTCCGTCTCTATCTGAGCCGCGTGGGCGAAATCTTCCATCTCAACGAATTCCTCTATTCAGAAGCCGAACTCGACACCCGTAAGAGCGGCGAGAAGCAGTTTGACTATGTAAACCCGCGCAACCGCGAGGTGCAGATTGAGATGGAAAAGGCATGCACCCAGCATTTGGGCAAGGTGGGCGCCCTGATAGACACCACCTTCTACCGCCAGCCCGACTTCGGTGAGCAGGATTTTGAATACGAGGCATCTGTCATCATCCCCGTCTTCAACCGTGAAAAGACGGTGGCTGATGCCGTGAAGAGTGCGCTGGGACAGAAGGCAAGCTTCAAGTTTAACGTCATTGTGGTAAACAACCATTCTACCGACCGCACCGGCGAAATACTGGATGAACTTAAAGTCGACAACCTGATACAGATTGTGCCGGAGAGAACCGACCTGGGAATAGGCGGATGCTGGAACGAAGCCATCAACAGCAGTTTCTGCGGAAAGTTTGCTGTACAGCTTGACAGCGATGACCTCTATTCTTCACCAAAGACACTTCAGAAGATAGTAGATGCCTTCTACAAGCAGAAGGCAGCCATGATTATCGGCTCGTACCGCATGTGCGACTTCGACCTCAACACCCTGCCACCGGGACTGATAGACCACAAGGAGTGGACCGATGAAAACGGATGCAACAATGCGCTGCGTATCAACGGATTGGGTGCTCCGCGCGCCTTCTTCACTCCGCTGGTCAGACAGATCCAGTTTCCTAACACCTCGTATGGTGAGGATTATGCGCTCGGCTTGGCATTCTCACGCCGTTACCGCATCGGCAGAATCTACGACGAACTCTACCTCTGCCGCCGCTGGGGAGGTAACAGCGATGCAGCCCTCAGCGTAGAGAAGATGAACGCCAATAACCTGTATAAGGACCGCCTGCGTACCATGGAACTGAAGGCACGCCAGCACATGCTGCAGGGCAAGGCCGACATTATGGAAGACAGCAGCATCTCGCGTTTCTTCAACCGTCAGCTGGAGGTTTGGACCGATGCGCGCCACCGCTTCCGCGACCTCAAGCATGTAGAAACCCGCCAATTCTCCGACCAGCTGAAACTGCAGTGGAACCCAGCCCGCATCGTAAGTACGGGCGCCAAGATAGATAAGAAAACCCTGGGCGAGCGCCCTTGTTTCCTTTGCGACAAGAACCGTCCTAAGGAACAGATGTCGAAGCAGATAGACGAGAAATTCCATCTTCTGGTGAATCCGTTCCCGATTCTGCCAGTCCACTTCACCATTCCGGCACGCAAGCATCAGCCTCAGCTCATCTACAAGAACTACGGCGAGATGCACCGCTTCATCAGTCTGCACAGCGACCTGATGGTGTTCTACAACGGTCCGAAGTGTGGTGCATCGGCTCCAGACCATCTTCATTTCCAGGCAGGAACCAACGGCATCCTTCCTCTTCAGACCAACTGGCAGCGTCTCTCCCGCAACCTGACCGACATCATCTCTCTCAATGATGAGGAGAAAATCTCAGTGGTTCGCGACTTCATCGTTCCCGCCTTCGTCATCATCTCGAAGAGTGCTGAGAGCGATGAGGCCCTCTTCCGCCGTCTCTACAAGGCAATGCCTCAGCGTGGCGACGAAACCGAACCGATGATGAACATCATCTCCTGGCGCAAGGGCGAGGAATTCATCAGCGTGGTCATTCCGAGAGAAAAGCACCGTCCGGAAGCTATTTTGCCGAGGCGACGCCCAGTTTGTGGTTTCGCCGGGAGCACTGGATATGAGCGGACTCATCATCACCCCTCGTGAGGAAGATTTCCGAAAGCTGACCGAGGAGAAAGCCCTCTCGCTGCTGCAGGAATGTGGCGTTTCGGAAGAAAAAGATGAACGCCATCATCGCCAAACTGAAGGCATCTAAGGATGCCGAGGATGCAGCCGAAGCCTCTTCCACCTTATATAATAAAGGTAAGCAGCCCGACGTAACGGTGGGCATCGTGAGTGCGCAGAAGATTCATTTCTCGCTAAACAAACCTTATCTTGCCAAGGGCGAAAAGGTGCTGGGCGAACAGGTGGTAGAATTCTCTGAAGGCGGTGTGCTCTGGAACGGCAACCAGTACAGCCAGCTTACCTTCCATCCGCAGAGTGCCGACGCCTCGTTTTCGCTGAGCGGCGTAACCATCGGTGTCAACTTCCACTGGGAGCGCAAGGAAACCCAAACCTTCCTGGGCACGCTCCGCTTTGTGGTAGAATCGGATAAGATTGTGGCAATCAATGAGTTGCCTGTAGAGAAATATCTGGAGAGCGTCATCAGCAGTGAGATGAGTGCCACTTCGAGTCTCGAACTAACCTGAAGGCGCACGCCGTCATCTCCCGTTCATGGCTCCTGGCACAGATGAAGAAGCGCCGAGAGGTGGCTGAGAGCGACAACAACTTCTTCTCCTTCACCAAGAAGGAAGATATGCTCATCCGCTGGTACGACCGCGAAGACCACACCCTCTTTGATGTATGTGCCGACGACCACTGCCAGCGTTACCAGGGTATCACCAAGGAAACATCGCCCCATGTAGCTGAAGCCATCCGCCAGACCAAGGGACAGATTCTGATGGACGGCGAAGAAATCTGCGATGCAAGATTCTCGAAATGCTGCGGCGGAATAACCGAGGAATTCCAGTATTGCTGGGAGGACACGCCGAAGACTTATCTCACGGCGGTTCGCGACATCGCCCTGGGCGTGGAACATACACTGCCTAATCTGACCAATGAGGAGGAGGCTGAGAAATGGATCCGCTTCAATCCGCCAGCTTTCTGCAACACGCAGGACAAGAAAATCCTGTCAGAAGTGCTCAACGACTATGATCAGGAAACCGTCAATTTCTACCGCTGGAAGGAAACGCTCAGCCAGGAGAAGTTGCAGCAGCTCATCGCCGACAAACTGAAGATGGACCTGGGTGCCATCCTAGACATGAAGGCCGTGGAGCGCGGAAAGAGTGGAAGAATCAGCAAGCTCCAGATCATCGGAACAGAGAAGATCTTACCATCGGTAAGGAACTCGAAATCCGCCGTACGCTGAGCGACAGTCATCTGCTGAGTTCAGCCTTCGTGGTGGATAAATATGATAAGGATGAACAGGGAGTGCCTCAGCGTTTCGAACTCATCGGAGCCGGTTGGGGGCACGGAGTAGGCCTCTGCCAGATTGGTGCTGCCGTGATGGGCGAGCAGGGTTATCATTATGACGCCATCCTGCTGCACTACTATCAGGGTGCTGAAATCAAGAAACTTTATAAATAGTGATGTAAAATGGTAACAAAGAAAAACAGTCGGAGTCCATGGGCATGGATTCCGACCCTCTATTTTGCCGAAGGACTCCCCAACGTCATCGTAACCGCCCTCTCTGTGGTGATGTACATGCAGTTGGGGCTGACCGATGCTGAGGTGGGTCTCTATACCGGATGGCTCGCCCTGCCCTGGGTCATCAAGCCCTTGTGGAGTCCGTTCATAGATTTGCTGAAGACTAAGCGCTGGTGGGTGCTCACCATGCAGGCACTCATTGGAGCTGCCCTTGCCGGCATCGCCTTCTCGCTGCCTACCGCCTTCTGGTTCCAGGCAACGATGTGCTTCTTCTTCCTCATCGCCTTCTGTAGTGCCACCCACGACATTTCGGCAGATGGTTTCTACATGATTGAGCTGGATGAACATACGCAGACCAAGTTTGTGGCTTGCGAAATACCTTCTACCGCCTCGCCATCATCTTTGTGAATGGTTTTCTGGTGATGCTGGCAGGTGTGCTTCAGGTTCTCTTCCGCAACCAGATTCGCTTCTCATGGGCGCTTATCTTTTACGGACTGGCAGGTATCTTCATCGGTTTGTGGCTCTACCACAGCCGCTTCATGCCTCGCCCGAAGGATGATGTGCAGACCGACAGAACGGTGGGTGAAGTGGCTCATGAACTGAAGAACATGTTCCGCACCTTCTTCGTGAAGTTCGGATTGGGTGAAACCGTCTGTGTGATGCTCTTTCTCTTGCTCTACCGATTCCCTGAAGCGCTTCTGAACACCATGACCAAGACCTTCATCCTCCGTCCTAATTCGCAGGGCGGATTGGGCTTGTCGCCGCAGGAATATGGCTTTGCTAACGGTACTGTGGGATTGATAGGTTTGCTGCTGGGTGGAATTCTTGGTGGTATTCTGGTGAGCAGGGATGGAATGAAGAAATGGCTCTGGCCTCTGGTTTGCGCCATCACCTTGCCTGATGTGGTTTACATCTATCTGAGTTATTCGCTCAACAGCAACCTCATCGTGGTTTCCAGCTGTCTTTTTGTCGAGCAGTTGGGTTATGGTCTGGGCTTCACGGTTCTTACCCTCTACATGCTGTTCTACAGTCAGGGAAAGTTCAAGACCTCCCATTATTCCATCTGTACGGGCATCTCCTATCTCGGATTGATGCTGCCGGGCATGGTTTCTGGATATCTGAAGGATATGGTAGGTTACCGCATGTTCTTCATCATCGTGATGGCATGTTGCGCCATCACTTTCCTGGTTACTGCTTTCCTGAAGATTGATCCTAATTTCGGAAAGAAAGAGGAGAAGGAAGAGGATGAAGCGGAATTGGACGCGATAGAATAAATGATTATGTTAACGTAAAAAGAGGATGTGCGAACATCCTCGTTTTTATTTTTATTCCCCGATAATCGTTGCGATGAGGTGTCGGCTTCCGCCTCCCTCTCTGAATTCACAGAGGTAGATCCCCTGCCATGTTCCGAGGTTTAATCTGCCGTTGGTAATGGGAATGGTGAGCGATACACCCACCATGCTCGATTTTGCATGAGCCGACATATCCGTCGGTCCTTCATCCTGGTGCAGGTATCTTGGGGCGCCATCCGGAACCAGTCTTTCGAAGATACCCTTCAAGTCATGTCTCACATCTGGGTCGAAGTTCTCGTTCAGCGACAATCCGCAACTGGTATGTCTTACGAAGAGATTCAGAATCCCTGTCTTAGGCAGCGCTGGCAGGTTCCTCATCACCTCGTTGGTTACGAGGTGAAAACCGCGAGGAAGCGGACGTAATGAAAATTCTACTTGCTGTATCATATCATTCTTTGTTTTTATATTTCAATTGTTTGTATCTTTCTGATTGTCAATTTACAAAGGTAATTATAATTTTATTATTATAATACTATTATAATGCAAATATAGGAAAGTTTAACCATTAAAGGATTTCTCTTCCTTACTATCTGCTACCCCGAAAAAACTTCTTCTTTAGAAGAAGGAAAAAAACAGGAAAAATAATCCCGAAAAAATTTGGTGGTTTCAGAATAATGATGTACTTTTGCACCCGAAATCAAGCATTAAGAGTTGCCCAGTTGTGGCACACCAACCGAGTTTCGCATAGAGATAACCACGGTGGTAAAAGAATGTGTAAGTGTTTAACAACTTAAAATAATTATCTTTATGAATCCAAATTCAGATTTAAAGAACAATGAGAGTGTAATGGCAGCTAATGCCGAGTCTTCAACTGTTGATGCAGGTTATGCCGAGTCAAGAATTTCAGAGTATGCAGCCCGCTTTGCTGCATACAGCGATGAGCGTTTGAAGCAGACCATAGATCACGAGCGCAAGGTTCGTGGTTGGGGCAGCGAACGCAGCTACTTCCTCGCCGCCCTGCGAGGTGAGTGCGAGAAACGGGGCATTGATTACTGCTAATCAAGCCCCATCTGTGTGAATCTGTGAATTGAAAATCGGCGGCCGAAGGGAAAGCCAAATCTGTGGAAGTTTATGACTTGAATTCCTCGATGAAGGGTTGCAGGTTTCCACCTCTTGGCGAGTTATGGTCTTCAAGGATGGCGAAGGCGATGAGCTTGTACTTGTCCTTGAACTCCTTCTCGTCGATGACTTCGTGAAACAGTCTTGCGATATGTTTCGGAGGATTGTGGAAGGCACCGCAACCGAATGCACCGAGCACGATGCTGTCGTGTCCGTTCAGCAGACCGATACGCAGCATCGTCCTCATTTTGTTCTTTGTCAATGCGGCATCTTCTTCACAGATGTTCCCATTTCTATCTAAATCAGGATGATTGATGGCGGCTACTGCCACGAACGACATATAATAAGGAGTATCGAGCAAGGCGAAGTCATCCTTAGCTCCAGCTCTGAACACGGTAGCATCTGGCACATAGATGCCTCCGAATCTCACAGGCATCGGATATTGGAACTTGCTTTTCTCCAAACCGTAATCCTCGGCATATTCTGCATAACGATACATAGAGAGAAAGAGGTTGGTGCTGCGGAAGAGGCTCTCCTCCTGAGCCTGGCTTCCGTTCTTCACTCCACCGCCCGGGTTGCGACGGCTTGCCAGGTTGAGAACCACGGGATTGTATCCTTCCTGTTGCAACAGATGACCGCAATGAATGCTGTCGTCATTCTTCACGATAATCTTGGTGGAACTATCTGCAAGGTAGGTATGTTTGAAGCATCCAGTGGCTTGGTATAGAATCTGCTTCCCTTCAGCATCTTCGTGTTGTCGGGCAGTTTCACTTTCTCCCCATTCTCAGATGTGTAATGTCCCTCCAGTACAATATCTATAGTTTGCTGATACACGTCAGCCAGTTGTCTTCTGTCGTTTATCATGATTTCTTCTGTTTATTTTGTTCGTGTCACTAAAAATCCATTCTTTCAGGCAAAATTACAAGTTTTCTTTGTATTCTCCAAACTTTTATATATAAAATATGTGGTATTCTCGATATTTCTTTGTAAATTTGCCCACAAAAGAAAAATATATAATTATGGAAGGACAAACAAAACTTTCAGCCGGACAGATAGGCATATTGATTAATGCCCGTATCAAAGATATGGCAATGTGGCTGATGGAAGACTTCAAGTATTCTCTTGAAGAAGCTTTAGATTGTGTTTATAATTCAGAGTTATTCGAGAAACTTCAGGATTTAGAGACAGGGCTATATTATCAGAGTTCTGGCTACAACTATGAGTTGCTGAAGGAGGAAATTAAATATGGAAAGGTA
>ENA-OPYW01000057-OPYW01000057.1-human-gut-metagenome-genome-assembly--contig:-NODE-57-length-13607-cov-0.875148_pt1 | contig 13607 bp, 18 predicted proteins | sample MGYA00242473_ERZ504483 | MGnify/ENA primary metagenome ERZ504483 (study PRJEB26092, sample SAMD00036221) | human gut metagenome | host: Homo sapiens | study: EMG produced TPA metagenomics assembly of...
ACGTATTAAATCAATCCAAGTTTTATTTTCCTGCTATTTTTTATGCAAAAAACACAATTATCCACAATTTTCTTTCTTCAAAGATTTTTCACACCTCTCCGGACACGTTTTCCCCCCGCTTGACAGTTTCCCCTAAAAAGTGTACGGTTACGTTGTAAATTCTAAGAAAATTCTATGAGGTGAAAAAATGCAGGAATAAAACCAATCAAAGAAGGTAAAGTTCGTGAAATTTATGATAATGGAGACAGCTTAATCATGGTTGCTACAGACCGCATCAGCTGCTTTGACGTGATTCTCAACAATGAAGTTACAAAGTAAAGGAACGTGATCCTGACTCAGATGTCCAAATTCTGGTTTAGATCTGACAGAAGACATTCTTCCTAACCACATGCTCTCTGTTGATGTGAAAGATATGCCGGAGTTCTTCCAGCAGGAGAAATATGATGGAAAATCTATGATGTGTAAGAAACTCGAAATGCTTCCAATCGAGTGTATCGTTCGTGGTTATATCACTGGAAAGTGGCTGGGAAAGCTATAAAGAAAACGGAACTGTTTGTGGAATCACACTTCCGGAAGGATTAAAGGAATCTGACAAACTTCCTGAACCAATCTATACACCTTCCACAAAGGCTGAAATCGGAGATCACGATGAGAACATTTCATTCGAGCAGAGCGTTGATCACCTTGAAAAATATTATCCTGGAAGAGGACGTGAACTCGCTGAGAAACCTTCGCGACAATACAATTGCTCTCTATAAGAAATGTGCCGAATATGCTCTGAGCAAAGGTATCATTATTGCAGATACAAAATTTGAGTTCGGACTTGATGAAAATGGAAATATGGTAATTGGAGATGAGATGCTCACTCCTGACAGTTCCCGTTTCTGGCCTGCTGACGGTTATGAAGCCGGACATGGACAGCCATCTTTTGACAAACAGTTTGCCCGTGACTGGCTGAAAGCAAATCCAGACAACGACTGGACACTTCCACAGGAAATTGTAGATAAGACGATTGAGAAATACCTTCAGGCATATAAGATGCTGACAGGAAAAGATCTGGATAAATAAGATTTCATAAAACAAATAGGGACGAAATGAACCGCTTAACAAGCTTTTCATTTCGTCCTTTTTTTACTACATTTCTGTAAAAAGAAAACGAGGATCAACTCCTCGCTTTCTCTCTGGTTTTTAGTTTGTTGTTTTCACCCTATCTGTGTGATCTTTTGTGATTGCTTTGATTGCAAGCAGAACTCCAATCTGCAGAGCAATTCCGATCACGAGACAGATGACTGCATTCTGCAAGATACCTGCGATCACATATGTAATACAGGAAACTGCTGCTACAGTCATTGCATATGGAAGCTGCGTGGATACATGATTTACATGATTACACTGCGCTCCTGCGGATGCCATGATTGTTGTATCTGAAATAGGTGAACAATGATCTCCGCAAACTGCTCCGGCCATACAAGCTGAGATCGAGATGATCATCATTGTCTCGTTCGTACCTTGGAATACTGCAACTACGATTGGAATCAGAATTCCGAACGTTCCCCAGGAAGTACCTGTTGCAAATGCAAGAAAGCATCCTACAAGGAAGATGATTGCCGGAAGAAGGTTCATCAGTCCGCCTGCTGCTGAATTCATTACAGAAGCCACGAACGGAGCTGCTCCAAGGCTGTCCGTCATCGCTTTCAGTGTCCATGCAAATGTAAGAATCAGGATAGCCGGAACCATTGCCTTAAATCCTTCCGGAATACAAGCCATAGAATCCGAAAAACGAAGAAACTTTTCTTACTGCATAAAAAACGATTGTAATTACCATTGCGAAGAAACTTCCAAGCATCAGTCCAACAGATGCATCACTTCCGGAAAAAGCCTCTACAAAGCCTGTTCCTGAGAAGAAACCACCGGAGTAGATCATTCCTATTACACAGCATACAATAAGTGACAAGATTGGGAACACAAGATCAATTACCTTCCCCTTATTGTAAATAGCATTTTCTGTTGCATTTTCAAATGGTCTGTCTCCTGTTGTAAAAAGATCTCCTTCAATCGCATTTTTCTCATGCGCCTTCATCGGGCCATAATCTTCTTTTGCAAGAACCAGTGTTACCATCATTATAATTGTAAGAATTGCATAATAGTTATATGGGATTGCACGAATAAAAATTGAAAATCCATCCTCCCCTTTCACAAATCCTGTTACTGCTGCTGCCCAGGAAGAAATCGGTGCAATAATGCAGATTGGCGCTGCTGTAGCATCGATCAGATATGCGAGTTTCGCACGGGATACATTGTGACTGTCTGTTACCGGACGCATAACGCTCCCAACTGTAAGGCAGTTAAAATAATCATCAATAAAAATCAGCACTCCAAGTGCGATTGTTGCAAGCTGTGCACCCGCTCTTGTCTTGATATGCTCTTTCGCCCAGCGTCCGAATGCTGCAGAACCACCGGCTTTATTCATCATACATACCATAACACCAAGAATTACCAGAAATACTAGAATACCCATATTGTAAGAATCTGTAAGTACTCCCACTACTCCATCCTGAAATACATGTAAAATTGTAGCTTCCGGTTTAAATCCTGACCAAAATGCACCTCCGATCAAAATTCCAACGAATAAGGAGCTGTAAACTTCCTTTGTAATAAGTGCCAGTACGATTGCAACGACCGGCGGCACCAGAGACCAGATTGTTGCATAGAGCTGAGGTACATACTCGGCAGATGTATCTGCGGCAAATACTGTTGTTGAACTACAGCACAGAATGAGCAGAGACATCAGAAACACATACCCCATTTTTCTTTTGTTTCTCATTTCCTTTTTTCCTTTCCTGTAAACTTATGTTTGTTAAGTTTGTGTGTAAGCATAGTTGGTTTTGCCTGGGATTCTCTAAACGCAAAAAATGCCATAGGCACTCTCTGCTGGTGAGTCACCCATGGCATAATAATTCTAGCGTCATCGATAGCTCTCCACACCTGTGACAGTCCGGCGTATCTTCTACATCCGGCCCAGGAATCATATCTGGGAATATCATTCCTTCGGCGGCTTCTCCTTTCTCTCACTGACAGTCTTCCCAAGACTCTCGTCAGCGGGTACTCATATCACCGCGCCTCTATCAAACGTCACTATATTATCACATTCTATTTAAAAAAGCTAGACTTATTTTATAATAGTTTTCATTTCACAGCTTTTTCATATGTAAATGTCTGTAAAAATCTCTGAGGCGATCTGTTTCAGGTTTTTCAAAAAGTTTCTTTGGATCTCCTTCTTCTACAATCTTTCCACCTTCCAGGAAAGTAACGCGATCCGCTACTGCTTTTGCAAACTGCATCTCATGTGTAACGATGACCATAGTTCTTCCTTCTTTCGCCAGATCTAGAACAACGTCAAGTACTTCTCTAACCATCTCTGGGTCCAATGCTGCCGTAATCTCATCTAAAAGTAATACTTCCGGATGCATGATCAGGCACGTACGATTGCCACTCTTTGTTTCTGTCCACCAGAAAGCTGTCTCGGATAATCATCTTTTTTAGAGCGCAGCCCCACACGTTCCAGCAATTCAAGAGCTTCTTTTTCTACTTCTCTGCGTATTTCTCTTTTTTACTTTTATTGGAGCAAGCGTCACATTCTGCAAAATAGTCAAATGTGGGAACAAATCATAACTCTGGAATACCATTCCGATTTTTTCTCGGTTTTTACTCAGATTTTTCTTATTTGGGTTTACAACCTGATCGTCCAGCAGAACTTCTCCTTCCTGGATTTCTTCTAATCCATTCAGGCAGCGAAGCAGCGTACTTTTTCCACATCCAGAAGGACCGATAATTACAACCACTTCTCCTTTTTTCACAGAAATATTTATGTTTTTCAACACTTTTGTATCTCCATAGCATTTACTTAGATTTTTGATGTGTAATATTTCATCCATATCAGTTCTCCCATCGTTTTTCAAGATATTTTGAAAGGCAGCTGATCGGCCAGCAAGCAATAAAATACAGGAGAAAAACCGTTGCAAATATTGCAAATGCTGCATTTGGAGCAGTCTTACGGTTTGCTTCTATAATCTGCTGTCCTACTTTGAGCACCTCCACGATTCCAATCATCATAACAAGACTTGTTGTCTTGATCATTCTAGTGATCAAGTTGATTGAAAGCGGAATCATCCGTCGAATAATCTGTGGAATGATCACATATTGATAAGTCTGTCTCTGGTCCAGCCCCAGCGCTTCGCTACTCTCATACTGAATCTTCGGAACGCTAAGCAGAGATCCTCTGACTAAATCTGCCATCTCTGCGGTTCCCCAGAATACAAATACAATGATTGATGCGGTTTCTGCGTCCATATTGATTCCCATTGCCTTGGTAGCTCCAAAATATACAATGAATAACAATACCAGCTGTGGCATGATACGCACGATCTCCAGATAAACTCTGGTAACTGCCTGAATGATCCTGTTTTTTGATGTCATGATCATTCCTAGTAAAATTCCGAATGCCATACTGAGAACAACTGATATCAGGCTGATTCGAAGTGCTACCCAGACTCCCTGCAAAAGCCGGATCATATTATTTCCTTTTAATAAAATCTCAAATCCCATCTTATCAATCTCCAAACATACGATATCTTGCTTTGTGCTCAACCAGGGTTCCAAGAACAGAAACCGGTAACAGCATAATGATATAAAATCCTACAAGCATAACCAGACACTCTGTTGTATTATAATATTGTCCGATCAGATCCTTTGCAGTAAACATCAGATCCATCAGGCTGATTGCTGAAAACACACTGGTTTCTTTTAATAAGAAGATGATATTTGCAACAATCGCCGGTACACTGATAGAAAATGCCTGTGGAAGAATCACCGACCGAAACATCTGCAAACGGTTCATCCCCAATGCCAGTGCTGATTCCATTTGCAGCACCGGCACTGCCTCAAGCCCGCTTCGAAAACTCTCTGCCATGTAGCTTCCACCTAAAAGCCCTAATCCCACAGCTCCGCATACTTCCGCGGATATAGACAATCCAACCTTTGGAAGTCCAAAATAGATAAAGAATAGCTGGACTAAAAGTGGTGTGTTTCGAAAGATTTCCACATACACTTTAACCGCCTGTGCTAAAACCGGAATTTTAAAATGCAAAATAAATGCTGCAACAATTCCTATCAACAGTGATAAAACAATTCCTATCCATCCTATTTTAAACTGTCAGGAAAAATGCCTTGACATACATTGGCATATACTCAACTATTACATCAAAATCCATGTTATTTTGTTGCACCGCCTTCGATCACTAATGTATCTTCGTAATCTGCACCATAAGTATCAAGCAGTGTTGCCTCATAATCTGCATGGAAGAAGTTTTCTTCTCCAAGGCTCTCAATTTCAGCATTGATCCAGTCAAGTAATGTGCTGTTACCTTTTGTTACAGCCGGTGCAATACTCTGCTGATCTCCAAGAGATGAAATTCCGACTACATATCCCGGATTCTCTTTCGCATAAGCAATAACCTCTGTGTTATCGTTCGCCCATGCAACACCTGTTCCATTCTCAAATGCTGTCTTTGCTGCTGCATAAGTATCAAATTTCTGAAGTTTAATGTCCGGTTCATTCTGTTCCAAATAAGTCTCTGCTGTAGTTCCTGAAATTACAATTACCTGGTCATCTGCTCCAATCTGATCCAGACTTGTGATCACACGATCCTCATGAGATACTACACCGAGTGCTACATTCATATATGGAAGTGCAAAGTCTACTTTTTCAGCACGTTCGTCTGTAACAGTGAAATTAGCAAGAACGACATCCACCTTCCCTGTCTCTAAATACTCAACACGATTTGCCGCTTCTGTAGACACGTAATTGATCTTCACACCAAGATCTTTTCCAAGACGTTCTGCAAAATACACATCATAACCCTGATAATCCCCATTATCATCTACATAACCAAATGGATTTTTATCAGAGAAAACTCCAATATTAATCTCACCACTTTCTTTGATTTCATCTAATGTTCGATAAGCCTGATTTCCTTTATCGGATGTCTTTTCGGCTCCGCATCCTGTTAAAGCAACTACTCCTAATGATGTAGCTAAAACTCCTGTTACTAACTTTTTGAATAAATTCTTTTTCATCTTCTCGATTCTCCTTTCAGTTCATGAATTGGATTATATTCCTATAAACCTACTATGTAAATAGGTATTATATTTTTTTAGAAAAAAAGACTCTTTTCAGAATATTACCGAAAAAGAGCCTTTATTCCCATTATATTTCTACATTTTTTATTAAACTTCTATTAATTTATGGTAGGACAAATAGTTTTTTGTAAATGTCAACACCGGCAATCAATAAAAGTGTTCTTCATCTCATAACAACTTGTAATTGTCTTATGCTGATCCCAGAAAAACATATCTGCCCCTCCTTTTAACGTTCTATTTAGAACGACTATATAAGGTTGAATCCTTTTTGTCAAGCCTGACCGATAACAGACAAAACAATCCAAAAAAAGATTGCAAAAGTGATAGCTGTCAATAATTTTACATCAACAGCTATCACTTTCATTTCTTTTTTATATCTACTATTTTCTAAGATTTTAGTTGTTAGAATAGAAGGAACCCATATAACGGATATATTCATCATCTGTTTTATTCGCTTGCCAATTATGAACATTGGCTTTGTTGTGCTCACCTGCAATAACAGAAAGAGATTTTCCAAGATTGTCAAACGCTTCCTCTACACAAGCTTCCGGTGTCATAGCTGCTTTCATAACAGCTTCTCCTGCCGGTCCTCCCGGAAGATTGCTTAACAGACTTGGAGTGATTGTTGTTCCCAATGTAATAACTTCGACGTCTACATTGGTGCTCTCACACTCTGCTGCCACAGCCTCTGTCAGTTTCTTAATATAAGACTTGCCTGCTCCATACTGTGCGTTATATGGTGAACTGCTGATTGCTGTCAAAGAAGATACATTGATTACAGCTCCACGATCCTGCTTTGCAAAGATTCCCATATAATGATAGAAACATTTCAAGAATGTCATAACATTAACATTAATCATCTGCTCATGCTTCTCCCATGGAGTGTCCTGCAGTTTTCCAAATGTATGGAAACAAGCAACATAGCTCATAAATCCCATGTCAAGATCTTTTGTCGCCTCAAAAATCTTGTCTGTGCAGTCAGACTGCGCAAAATCAGCACGGATAACCATATGATCTACACCATATGTTTCACTGATGTTCTTTCCAAGTTCCTGAAGTTTCTCTTCTCTTCGACCTACCAAAACAACACTCATTCCCTCGGATGCTATCTTCTCTGCAAATGCCTTTCCAACACCTTCTGTTGCTCCAAGAATAATACCCCATTCACCATACTTTTCTCTTAAAGTCATTACTTTTTCCTCCTAATTTGCCGATTTAAAAACCGAAATATAATATAACATATATTATTAAAAATAACAATCAGAAATAGTATTTTTCAACATTATTCGTTATTATTACTAGAAAAGATGTCAGCCACCTCACTAATAATAATAAACGCTGTTGGATCAATGTCATGAACAATATCTTTCATTCGAATCACCTGATATCTGTTCACCACAAAGTACAACATTGCTTTATCGCGATTGGAGTATCCGCCTTTGGCGCTGACACGCGTAATACCGCTTCCAAATGTTTCTGTCAATGCTTTGCAAATCTCATGCGGCCACTCTGTCACGATTACCGCACATTTTGCCCTGTCAATACCTTCCACTATAAAGTCAACTGTCTTCAATGCAGCAGAATAAGCAACGATAGAATACAATGGAAGTACCCAGCTCTCAAGCACACAGCCACAAATGACATATAAAATAATATTATATACCATAACAAATGTTCCTACCGTAACACCTGCACGTTTTGCAAAAATAACTGCCATTACTTCGATACCGTCCATCGCACCGCCATAGCGAATCGCAAGACCACTTCCAATTCCGGAGATCACACCTCCAAACAGCGCACATAGCAGTAAATCTGTTCCCGCAAGTGGCGAAGCAATACTGACATCAATTGGAAATATATTTGTTATCAGCCATGCAAACAAAGAATAGATTCCAACTGTGTAGATTGCATAAAATGTAAAAAGTCCACCCTGCTTCTTTAATCCAACAAGAAATAATGGAATATTCAGAATCAGCAAGAATAATGACAATGATAAGCACGAGGGTGTTATCTGTTCGAGTAACATAGATGTTCCTGAGATACCACTGTCATACAATTTTACCGGTGTCATAAAAAGTGTAATGCCAAAAGCGTTTATCATTCCGGCAACCGTAAGCATCAAAAGATTTACAATTCGAGGTTTCTGGGTCTGTCTCATTTTAAGCGCTCCTTTTTCGTTATAATTTTGTCAATCAGTTTCGATTTCTAAATCATACCATATTAGTAGACATATTTCCAGCCCATATAGGTAACATGCATTTGTTCCAGTTTCTGCAATGCCTTCATATACGCCATCAGTCTTTTATACTGATCATCTCCAAGACTATGAATCTGCTTCAATATCTTAATATTTGACCTGGTAACTTCATAATCCATATCTGCATCTTTATATTCCGGATCAATTCCTTTACCCGTCAAAAGCTGTTCCGGTGTAATATCCAATACGTCACATATGGATAACAGATAATTTGCTTTTGGATTCGTCTTTTTCTTTTTCAGTCACTGATGTTGCTTGTTGCAATCCCGGTTCTTCTCGACAGTTCCAGCTGGGTCATGTTCTTCTGCTCCATTATGTAAAAGCTTCTTAAAATTTATTACAATCATCGCCCCGTCTCCTTGCAAGATCTATATGAGGAAACCACGAGAAAGCATAGGATTCGTCCTCCTGAAGGTATGAGTGCCCATGATATCAAACTCATGAGTGACAATGACCTTTTTGGATATGGACTATTTTCTTCATGAATTTGATGATGATGACGATTTTAGTGAAGAAGGATTTTATCTTTTCTAACAATCGTCTATTTCCTATGCCTCCTTTTTATGAGGCATTTTTTTACTTCTGCTTTAAGCACGAACTTTCCTAATATATGAAAAAAGCACCAACCATTTCTGATTGATACTTTCAAATTATTTTGTTTTTGTAAATCTGTTTAATTGCGTATTCACATCTCGTCCACCGTACATAACACGGATAATCGTAACCACTTGTGTATCATCATCCGGAATATAGAACAAGATAATTGTCTACTGGTGCTACGCGTAACCCTCGACTTTTCCATGGTTCCAATTCATATTGTCGATATCTCTTCGGCATATGATCAAGATCCATAATACATGCTTCAAGCCTATCAAGCTGACCACTTGCATTTTCTGGTGCCTGCAGTTCAAAAGCAATGTATTCGAAGATTCCACGAGGTCTATCTCGGCCTGATCTGAAATCACGATATCATAAATCATAAATTGTAATCCTTGCGGATATCAGCAAAAACAGATTTTGCTGATCTAGTATGACCAGCCTGCATATCTGCATATCCTTTCTCTAGTTCTGCATTCATCTGTGCTTCTGATAATGCACTAACGTCTACAGGACGAGCGGATGGCATTTTCACTTCGAAAGGAAGTCCTCCTTGAAGAATAATTTGTTTGTAAAACATATTTATTGCATTGGATGCAGGAATTCCTAATGCTGCTAAGATTCCTTCTGCCTGTTCTTTTACATCAGGCTCAATGCGCACGTATAAATTTGCTGATTTTGTTGCCATAGTAAATACTCCTTTCGAATTTTTTCTAACTATATTATATTTATTCGTCCGGACAAAAGCAATACAAAATCAACATTTTACAAATTGTTCATACTCCGGTTAAACCCAAAAGTAGATATATTTCCATATAATAAAACCGAGCTTTCCGCAAGGCTTCTTTGATGATACCAACCTTACAAAAAGCCCAGAAATACCAGACCACTAATTCCGATGATGATCTCACTGTTTTTTATCTGTTTTCTTCTCCAATTTTTTTATTGAATTCAGGCAATCTAAAAGCTGTTCACCGCTCATTGTCAGAATCCTATCTAAATGTTCTGCCCAGTGCTGTAGTTTTTTCCGTCGGCGGCAGTTATTCGAAATTTTCGAATAACTGAATCCTTCTGTAGTTCGCTATCCTCGAATATTTTTCTTAATATGATAATTTATAGTGTTAGTGCCGACATCGTACAATGTGGCCATCATCTTCTGTGTCAGCCATATGTTTTCGTCCTCATAGCGCATCTCAATACTGTCCTGCTGATTGCCGACAGATGCAACATAGGTCAGGTATTCTGCTGCGCTGGAACGGATGGTTATTTCATCTTTTTTCTTTTTCAAATAGGATGCTTCCTTCTTCGATAAATCACTCTATAATAAACAATAAACGAATTGCTGTATACTCTCCTCGTCCATGACAACGCTTATAGTTCCCTCAGATGATACAAATATTACAAATGACTTCTATACCAATCAATTACCGCATCCCTGTCTGAATCAAAGAACTGTGTTGATACATAGATATCCGTTCCATTGAAATTGATGGCCTTTGCTCTATATCTCTTTTGGAGAGAATTACCCATATTATCTGTTCTACTATTTGCAATTGCTGGATAATCTGTAGCTTGGAAAAGGTTCTTGGTATATTCCTTGGTTTTTAAATTTTCTAATTCAGCAGAATCAATCAATCCTTTTTCCACCAAATTTTCAACAAAATTATAAAATAGTTTTGCTACTGGAATTAAACCCTCTGCCCAGGTATCTTCGTTATCAATATCAAACGGCACCTCTGATAAAGAAAAGCTAAAATCATCAGTATCTAACTGCAGTTTCGCTAACAAATCTTTTATAAAAGAAATGATTCCATTAGCTGATAAGTTTGCTTCAAAATAGATACCGCTATTATCTATCTGCTTTGGTTTACGAATCTTTCTTTCATCATTGGAAATATAAATTCGAGTCGCATACGGAATAGAATAATCCTTTGTTGCAAGATCCGTTATGGTTTCAGCATCAAGATCAAATGCCGTATTCATCGTCTTTGCCAATAAATCTGCCCAACTAGAAACTTTCGTATGCTCTCCAACAAATATCATTTCTCCTGGTTTTGTATTCGAGAAATCAAAATTGCTATTCACATCAAAGGTTAATTCTGTACTTTCATTGGTATCCGAATGAATTTCAATGTACTTAAATTCTTCTATTAGGATATCCGCCAATATCTCTGCTCTATGTAAAATAGATTTTTCCGTCCATGTATCAGCCGACAGCACTTCTCTGTTGAGAATATTAGCCTTAGAATTTTGCCTGATTATCTTCTTTTTCTCTTCGAATGCCTTAGTTCCAAGTTCGCTGTTATGTCCTGTGATTGTCAAGTTTCCAAGAGTATGAAGATATGTTTCATATACACGACCGTAATCCGCTCCAACCTCTTTTTTCCATACTGCTGCATTTTCCTTCTGAGGAAGAATATGCTCAATTGTTAAATTGCTGACATCAATATGCTCCTTCGTTGAATTCTCAATTACAGACAGCAAATATTTACAGATATTCTTTTTATATAGCGGTCTATAGATTAGTGCTTCTCTAAATTCCTTATCAGTAGGCATTCTATCGTTAGCACGGATATCATTAAGGAACATCACAAAGCGCTCATAGTAGTGTTCATAATTACCATCCATTACCCTGTCATAGAGCGACTTCATGAATTTTGCCATATTCTTGTTAATCTCACAAGCATTCGTTCTTACAAAATAAGTAAGCAGGCATTCCAACACGCTACATAATGTATTCTCATCAATATTTCTCGCCTCATAGTCATCAAATACCCTAAATAATAATGGCAAAACAGTTGTCTGTTTTATCATATTAAATGCATTCAGATATTTAGTCACCCTTGCACTATAGCATTCAATTTCTCCAATAAACGCACCATAATATTTTGATGTTCCTCTAAGAGCAGTAAGCACATCTTTATGGCTAAGTCCATTGTTCTGGCAGTGTTCCTTGAACAGGCGATATGCATTCTTACTGTTGACTGATCCAGTTATCTGAGAATTCAAAGAAATTGATTACAAAATCCCCAAGATTACGGTATCCAACATTTTTTTCGATTTCGAGCCAGTATTCCTCATAAAGTTCATCTTGGTTTTCATCATCCATCAGCAAATAATTTCTAATCAGATCCGCAAGCGAAAGTTCCAGTCCCGTGGAGTTGATGGACTCAAAAATTTTCTGGGGCTCGTCTCCTTGAAGCTTATCCAAAATAATCTCTACAATTTCAAGCTTCTTAATTCCCTCTAAGATATCATTAAGCTCATGTCCCTTGGCAACGGTTGCTTCTATAAGATTTTTGAAGATCACGTAGTTTTTATAGACATTTGAATTTCTGTCCATTTTATCGACTTTATCTTTTATAAGGAGCATCAATTGCTCATTATCCGTTTTTACTGGTTTTAATTTTACTTTGTATTTTTCATCGCAATGTCGATTAAACATTACCTCTTGAACTTCATCCTCAATTCTTGCCGACACCCCTTTAGATGCATCGTAAAGAGCCTTAAGAAGAATATACATTGTAGTAATTCTCTGCTGACCATCAATGATTAAAACTTCATTTAGTCCGCTGCCACCGTTGACATCATCAATATACACAACTGTTCCGGTAAAATGCTGTCGATTGTTTTCTCCGGCTTTCATGATATCTTGGAACAGTTTTTCACACTGTATGTTTGTCCAATCATAATTTCTTTGGTAAACAGGTACTTTAAAAACTCTTTTGTTCTTCTCTAGAACATCGGAAAAGAGCCACATTCTATTAGCTTTCATTTGCAGTTCCTCACAATATCTTATTTATTCATTAGATGATTTTCATCTTGGCCTTAAAGCAGACCACAAACAAATAGCGAAACCGTAGTCTTTTGCGAAAAAGTTCATGCCCCATTTAGGGGGATAGCGTTTACCCCTGCTAAAACCACTTACTTCTTTGTATTATCAATTCTTATATCATTCAATGGCAATGATTTGAATAATTTCAATACTTTTTTCGCTAAAGTCTCCAACTCCTCAATTTGTCTAAGTAACATATCAGCTTCATCTTTAGCTTCCTCTGCTAATTCAGCAAATGCGTTACTTGCTGCACTCATAGCTTTATCTACATAATAATCTAATTTTTCATCATAAGCCTCAGCATAGCATGCTAAAATATGTCAACCGCAATACATTTTACCTTTTTCTTGCTGATGCTGCCGCCTCTTTCCGTTCTTTATCGTTCAGTTGAAAAATCATATGAAATACTTTCATCCTATTACCGGTTTCAGGAACAATATGTTCGCTAGTAATCATTAAAGTATCCCTCTCCCCTATTCTTTGAATTCTGATTGGCTGAAAATCCCCTTTGATACTCTTCAACTTATTCTCTATTTCATCAAATCCTTTTTTTAGGGACATATTTCTCTATTCATAGATAACGTAATACCAAATTCGAAATTAGGGTTTAAATATCCCATCAACTGGTTATATTGATTTTATAAAGTTTTCGATATATTTATTCTCGAGCACTGCATAATCTGTAATATGTCTGTCCTTCTCTGCGTATATATATAAATC
>ENA-OPYW01000058-OPYW01000058.1-human-gut-metagenome-genome-assembly--contig:-NODE-58-length-13491-cov-1.406839_pt1 | contig 13491 bp, 15 predicted proteins | sample MGYA00242473_ERZ504483 | MGnify/ENA primary metagenome ERZ504483 (study PRJEB26092, sample SAMD00036221) | human gut metagenome | host: Homo sapiens | study: EMG produced TPA metagenomics assembly of...
AGCCAAAACTGTACGCAGAGTAAAAAAAGACGGCGCAAAAGGTAGAAACGGTTCAGAAGAAACCGGAAGTTCAGAAGGAGGAACGCAGAATGTCACAGGAAGCATTAGGAATGGTTGAAACAAGAGGACTTGTAGCATCTATCGAGGCAGCAGATCAATGTTAAAGGCTGCTAACGTAGCACTCGTTGGAACAGAGAAGATCGGATCCGGTCTTGTAACAGTTATGGTTCGTGGAGACGTTGGAGCAGTTAAATCAGCAGTTGAGTCTGGAGCAGAGTCAGCAGGAAGACTTGGAGAGCTTGTAGCTACACATGTAATCCCAAGACCACATACAGATGTTGAGAAGATTCTTCCACAGATCAAATAATAGTCAAAGGTAAATAAAACCGGTACTTTCAGGGGATTAAGCGCCGGGCGCTGATCCCCTGAGAGTGCTTAAATAAGTAAGTGGAGCAATCCACTTTGCGAGGAGACACAAATATGGATAACAGTAATGTGGAATTAATTACAAAAATGGTTCTCGAAGCAGTAGAGAAAAAGAATGCTGCTCAGTCTGGAGAAGGTTTTCTCGTTCCAATCGGAGTGTCCGCAAGACATATCCATCTCACACAGGAGCATGTCGAGATTCTGTTTGGAGAAGGCTACCATCTTACAAAGTTCAAAGAACTTATGGGTGGACAGTTTGCATCAAACGAAAAGGTTACAATTGTTGGTCTTAAATTAAGAGCAATCGAGAATGTAAGAGTTCTTGGACCAGTCAGAAAGAATACTCAGGTAGAGATTTCTGCAACAGATGCAATCAGCCTCGGTGTAAAAGCACCAATCAGAGAATCAGGAAATATTGCAGGAAGCGCACCAATCGCGATCATCGGACCAAAAGGTGCAGTGTATCTGAACGAGGGATGCATTGTTGCGAAGAGACATATTCACATGGCTCCGAAAGATGCGATGGCAGCAGGAGTTCATGATGGTGATATCGTATCTGTAAAAGCAGATAATGAGAGAGGAACCATCTTTAACAACGTACAGATCCGTGTAGATGACAGCTTTACACTTGAGATGCACATCGATACAGATGAAGCAAATGCAGCGCAGATTAAGAGCGGGGATACCGTGAGGATTGTATCATGTTAATGGGAAAAGTTGTTGGCAGTGTTGTATCAACACGCAAGAATGAAAACTTAGTCGGAAATAAAATTCATGATTGTAGAAGTGGCAGATCATATGCGTCAGGGAGCAAAACAGATCATTGCAATCGATAAGATCGGCGCAGGAATCGGCGAATACGTTCTGGTTGTACAGGGAAGTGCTGCGAGAATCGGAAGTGGTATGCCGGAAGCACCGATCGATGCTGCAATCGTTGGAATTATTGACGAAGGATTAGGACTGGAGTAGTGAAATTATGGATATGAAAGAATTAAGCAGCATATTGCAGCAGAACGGTATCGTTGGTGCTGGTGGTGCAGGCTTTCCTACATATGCTAAATTAGATGAACGTGCAGAGACAATCATTCTGAACTGTGCAGAGTGTGAGCCACTGCTTCGACTTCACAGACAGCTCCTTGAGAAATATGCAAAGGAGATCATTGATACATTTCATATGATCGGCGAGACAGTCGGTGCGAAAGAAGTCATCATTGGTATTAAGAAAGCTTACACAGCAACGATCGAAGCTGTAAAGGCCGTTATGGGACAGTATCCGGAAGTAAGACTTGGACTGTTGGATGAAGTATATCCGGCAGGTGATGAGGTTGTTCTTATTTATGAGACAACAGGTAAAGTTGTAAGACCGGGCGGACTTCCAATCGAAAGCGGCGTAGCTGTATTCAACGTAGAGACAGTTTACAATGTATACAGAGCACTGAATGAGAAGACACCCGTTGAGGACAAGCTTGTATCAGTAGTAGCTGAGGTAGAGCACCCGATCACAGTACGTGTTCCAATCGGAACACCACTGGAAGAGGTAGTAGCTCTTGCCGGCGGTGTAACTACAAAAGATGCAGTTTACTTCGTTGGTGGACCTATGATGGGTAATATCGGAACAGGAGCGCAGCCTGTTACAAAGACAACAAATGCAATCCTTGTTCTTCCGAAAGACCATCACATCATTCAGAAGAAATTAAAGAAAAACTCAATCGATATGAAGAGAGCAGCAGCTTGCTGTTGCCAGTGTACAATGTGTACAGACTTATGTCCAAGACATCTGTTAGGACATCCGATTGAGCCAAATAAATTTATGCTTGCAGCAACATGCAAGGATGTACAGGAGCCGAACATCTTCATCAATACGTTGTTCTGCTCATCCTGCGGACTTTGTGAGATGTATTCCTGTTTCCAGGGACTTTCACCAAGAAGTCTTATGGCAGAGTACAAGGGAGGTCTTCGTGCAAACGGAATCCGTCCTCCGAAAGTAGAAGCAAAACCTGTAGGACCGGAAAGAGAATACAGAAAAGTTCCGATGGAGAGACTTATGGCGCGTCTTGATCTTACGAGATATAACCGTGAAGCACCGCTTGATGAATCAGCAGTGCCGGTTAAGACAGTACGTATTCTGTTAAGTCAGCATATTGGAGCACCTGCTTCTGCAATTGTGAAAGCAGGCGACATGGTAACTAAAGGACAGATGATTGCTGAACCAGGAAAGGGATTAAGCGTTGGAATCCACGCATCCGTGAATGGTTTAGTTACAGAAGTAAATGAGAAATATATTGTCATAGAATCTCAGGAAGGACGTGCAGGCAATGAGTAAGGCTATTGGAATGGTAGAATATAAGACTGTTTCAGCAGGTATTACCGCAGCTGATGCTATGGTAAAGACTTCTGAAGTCAGCATAATCGAAGCACAGACAGTATGTCCGGGCAAATATATCGCGATCATTACAGGTGACTTAAGTGCCGTTAAAGCAGCAGTGGATAATGCAAAAGAGATGCATGGTCTTCACCTGATCGACAGTTTTGTGCTCGGTAATCCGCACGAGTCCATCTTCCCGGCAATCTACGGTGCTGCACATATTGAAGACGTATCCGCTCTTGGTATTATGGAGACATACGATGCATCTTCAATTATTGTAGCTGCTGATGAGGCTGCGAAGACGGCTATCGTTGATTTGATCGAGCTTCGTATCGCACGTGGTATGTGCGGAAAATCCTACATGCTGCTCACTGGTGAAGTGGCTGCTGTAGAAGCTGCAATCGAAAAAGCTAAGGAAGCAATCAAAGATAGAGGAATGTTCCTTGACTCTTCCGTTATTGCTCATCCGGATGCTCAGATTCGCGACGCAATCTTATAATGAACTCTGCTTTAATGTCTGAGGGAATTATAGTTCAATACCAGTAACATTATATTGGACTTAGGACAGGAGGCAGTTAGATGCTTGCGATAGAGAGAAGAAATGAAATATTAGAAAAACTGCAGAACGACAGAAGAGTCGTAGTAAGCGAACTGAGTCAGATTTACGAGGTTTCCGAGGAGACAATCCGAAGAGACCTCGATAAACTGGTTCAGGACGGTTTCGCTATAAAGAGCTATGGCGGTGCCGTAATTAATGAAAATGTGAATATCGAACTTCCGTTCAACATCAGAAAGAATCGCAATATTGTTGGTAAACAGCATATTGCGGAGCTTGTGAGTGAACAGATCAAAGACGGGGACAGCATCATGCTTGATGCAAGTTCTACAGCAGTGTATGTTGCAAAGACACTTCTTGAACAGGGAAAGAAGAATCTTACCGTGCTCACAAACTCTGTGGAGATTATCATAGAGCTTTTTGGGGCGCAGGATTGGAAGGTTCTCTCTACCGGAGGAGAGTCAAGAGAAGGATCCTTTGCACTGGTAGGTTATCAGACAGACGGATGCTTCGCTCTTATCATGTAGATAAGGCAATTATCTCTGCAAAGGGAATCGATATGAACGCTGGACTTACAGATTCAGATGATCTGCATGCGAATAATAAGCGAACAATGCTGACAAGAGCAAAAGAAAAAATTCTTGCTGTAGACAGCAGTAAGTTCGATCAAGTAGCATTTGCTGAGATAGGTTCATTAGATCAGATCACAACTATAGTTACGGATGCAAAGCCGGAAACAAGATGGCTTCAGCATTTTGATAAGATTGGTGTAAAATGTATCTATCCAAAGTAAGGAAGGGCAGTTATGAAAAGCTTTCAGATTAAAACTAGAGTAAATTTTGGAGATAATGCGCTGGATCGACTGGCAGAAGTGCCATATAAGAAGATCCTGATTGTTACAGACCCATTTATGGCGAAAAGCAAAAATCTGAACCTGATTCTCGATCCAATCAAAAAAGCAGGTAAGGAATATGATATCTTTCAGGATATTGTTCCGGATCCACCGATTGAGAAGATCAGTCTCGGTGTTAAGAAGATGCTTGAATATAAGCCGGATGCAATTGTTGCAGTTGGTGGCGGATCAGCAATTGACTCCTCCAAGTCAATCCGTGAATTTGCACTTCGCGTAGATCATTACGCAGAGGTAGGGCTGATCGCAATCCCGACAACAAGCGGTACAGGATCAGAGGTAACTTCATTTGCCGTTGTATCAGACCCGGCAGAGCAGAGAAAATATCCACTTGTATCCTGGGAATTGACACCGGACGAGGCAATCCTCGATGCAGAACTTGTAAAGAGTGTGCCAGCGGCGATTACAGCAGATACAGGAATGGACGTATTTACACACGCACTTGAAGCATGTGTAAGTACAGATAGAAGCGATTTCTCAACAGCACTTGCAGAGAAATCAATTGAGTTGGTTGGAGTATTCCTTCTCAGAGCATATTTGGATGGAAATGATACTCATGCACGTCAGAAGATGCATTCTGCATCCTGTCTGGCAGGATTGGCATTCAACTCAGCATCTCTCGGACTGAACCATGGTATGGCTCATCAGTTAGGTGCAAAGTTCCACATCCCACACGGACGTGCGAACGCAATGCTTCTTCCACATATCATTGAATTCAACAGTGATATCAATAAACATAGTAAGAGCCAGAAAGAATATCTTCCGGCTGTTAAGCGTTATGCAACCGTAGCTCAGATCCTTGGACTGAGCAGCTACAATGAGATTATGACAGTCAGATCCCTTGTAAACTGGGTACAGTTTATGTTAAAAGAGATGGATATTCCGCTGTCAATCTCTCAGATGGGTACAATCTCAGAGGAAGAGTACTTCAATGCAATCGACAGTATGGCAGATGCCGCACTTGAAGATGGATGTACAGCAACAAACCCGAGAGTACCAAATAAGGAAGATGTTATTGAAATCTACAAGAAATTGTGGAAATAATAAGTGTAAAAAGAAGTAAAAAAGAAGCTGCGTATTGTAGCTTCTTTTTTTACACTCTCTTTTGCTTCTATTTTTAGGCATGTTTTTAAAGTTCTCGGGTAACGGTACCTATTTATTAATTGAGTATTATCTGAAAGAATTCTTGTATATACTATATCAAATACCTGGGAAATGGACAGGAAGCGCGAAATGAAATTACCTATTTATATAGAAGCAGCAATGGGAGTTTTTCTGGTTGTGATTCTGGCAATGGCAGGAAAAAACGGAATGATTCCTCAGAACCAGAAAAATGATGTTATGAAACAGTCAGAAGTAGAACAGAAATCAGATTCTGACATGCAAAACGAAAAGGAAGCAGTTGCGGAAGAGGCAACAGATTCGATAGAAGAAGTTGTACAGACTGACAGCGCAGCAATAACAGCACAGATGTGTTCTCCGGCCGGGCAATATCCGGTTATGGGGAAGAGTGTTATTACGGTGGATGAGCTTGCAGATTATTTCAATCAATCGGGATACGAATATCCGTCGGAAGAACTGGCAAAAGGCGGAGCAGATTCCATAGAAACATTCTGCCAGATTTACTGTGAAGAAGCAGAGGCAGAAGACATCCGGGCAGAGGTTGCATTTACCCAGGCAATGAAAGAGACTGGATTTCTTCAGTTTGGCGGTGATGTAAGTATTGAACAGTTCAATTTTGCCGGAATAGGAACAACCGGGGGAGGAGTGCCGGGAAATTCTTATCCGGATGTCAGAACAGGAGTGAGGGCACAAATCCAGCATCTGAAGGCCTATGCGACAGATGAACCGCTGAATCAGACTTGTGTGGATAATCGTTACGAATATGTGAAAAAAGCTTCCGCACCTTATGTACAATGGCTGGGCAGAAAGAGAACCCGGAAGGAGCAGGTTGGGCGACAGGAGAGAACTACGGGTATGATATTGCAGGGATGTTGCAACATTTACTTCTAAAAGAGCAAGGTTAAGAAGATATGGCTGGACTTCCGGCTGTGGTTATGATATTTTAAGATTTCTTAAAGAAAGGGAAATCCCTTGACAAATCAGCCTTTGACAGCTATAGTAGTAACAGTTAAAAAGTATTTAACAACTATGTAAAGATACAGGTGTTGAAGAAGAGGAGTACATCATTACTTCCCACAGAGAGAACCGTTCAGATTGCTAAGAGGATCTGGCTGTGAGACGGTTTGGAAAAAGGATGATGGAAGGTAGCTTCGGAGCCGGAATTCTGAAAGGTCGAAGAGGTTGGATAGGAGTTCCCGGAGTCGTTCACGTTACAGAACGAAGAGATGTATATGTAAAGAACAAGGTTAATACAAACAGTAATAAGTTCTTACATATATAAATAAGGTGGTACCGCGAGATTTTCGCCCTTTACGTGAAGTAGAGGGCGTTTTCTAGTTATAGAAGAAAGAGATATCCACTTTTAAAACAATAAGATTGTGGAAAACAACTACAAAATTAACATAAGATGTGGAAAAAGGAGAACAATCATGAGCAAAGAACTCGCAAAGACTTACGATCCGAAACAGATCGAAGAGAAACTCTATGAGAGATGGTGTGAGAACAAGTATTTTCATGCTGAAGTAGACAGAAGTAAGAAACCATTTACAACAGTAATGCCGCCTCCGAATATTACAGGAAAGCTGCATATGGGACATGCACTTGACAATACACTGCAGGATATTCTGATCCGTTACAAGAGAATGGAAGGATATAACGCACTGTGGATCCCGGGAACAGACCATGCAGCGATTTCTACAGAGGTTAAGGTTACAAATCAGCTCAAAGAAGAGGGAATCGACAAGAAAGAGCTCGGACGAGAGGGATTTCTTGAGAGAACATGGCAGTGGAAAGAAGAGTACGCAGGAACAATCGAGAATCAGCTGAAGAAGCTTGGTATCTCCTGTGATTGGGACAGAGAGCGTTTCACAATGGACGAGGGATGTTCCAAAGCTGTAGAAGAAGTATTCATCAACTTATACAACAAGGGGTATATTTACAAAGGTTCCAGAATCATCAACTGGTGTCCGAAATGTAAGACATCTCTGTCAGACGCAGAGGTAGAGCATGAGGATCAGGACGGAAACTTCTGGCACATCAAGTATCCGATCGCCGGAACAGACCGTTTCCTTGAGATCGCAACAACACGTCCGGAGACACTGCTCGGAGATACAGCAATCGCCGTTCACCCGGATGATGAGAGATACAAAGATATCGTAGGAAAGATGGCGATCCTTCCGCTTGTAAACCGTGAGATCCCAATCGTTGCGGATTATTATGTAGATAAAGAATTCGGAACAGGTGCTGTTAAGATCACACCGGCACATGACCCGAATGATTTCGAAGTAGGAAAGCGTCATAATCTTCCGGAGATCAACATCATGAATGATGATGCTACGATCAATGAGAAGGGTGGAAAATACGCAGGAATGGATCGTTACGAGGCCAGAAAGGCAATCGTAGCAGATCTGGATGAGCAGGGATACCTTGTAAAGGTTGTTCCGCACATGCATGCAGTAGGAACTCATGACCGTTGTGGTACAACAGTTGAGCCGTTGATCAAACAGCAGTGGTTCGTAAAGATGGAAGAACTTGCAAAACCGGCGATCAATGCACTGAAGACCGGCGAGCTTCGTTTCGTGCCGGAGCGTTTTGACAAGATTTATCTTCACTGGCTTGAGAACATCAAAGACTGGTGTATCTCCCGTCAGATCTGGTGGGGACACAGAATCCCGGCTTATTACTGTGATGAGTGCGGTGAATTCGTAGTTGCAAAAGAAGCACCGGAGAAATGCCCGCACTGTGGATGTACACATTTCACACAGGATGAGGATACACTGGATACATGGTTCTCTTCCGCGCTGTGGCCGTTCTCCACACTTGGATGGCCGGAGAAGACAGAAGACCTTGATTACTTCTATCCGACAGATGTTCTTGTAACAGGATACGACATCATCTTCTTCTGGGTAATCCGTATGGTATTCTCAGGATATGAGCATACAGGAAAAGTTCCGTTTAACACAGTACTGATCCACGGTCTTGTAAGAGACTCCCAGGGACGTAAGATGAGTAAGTCTCTTGGAAATGGTATCGATCCACTGGAGATCATCGACAAATACGGTGCAGACGCCTGAGACTGACATTGATCACAGGAAATGCACCTGGTAACGATATGCGTTTTTACAACGAGCGTGTTGAGGCAAGCCGTAACTTTGCAAACAAAGTATGGAATGCATCAAGATTTATCATGATGAACATGGAGAAGAACGTTGTAGAAGAACCGGAAGACTTCCTGCTCAAACCGGCAGACAGATGGATCCTTTCCAAGGTAAACAGCCTGACAAAAGAAATGACAGAGAACATGGATAAGTTCGAACTCGGTATCGCAGTTCAAAAAGTGCATGACTTTATCTGGGACGAGTTCTGTGACTGGTATGTAGAGATTGCAAAATATCGTATCTACATGCAGAGGAAGATTCACAGTCTGCAAACTGTGCATTGTGGGTACTTAAGACAGTACTTGGACAGGCACTCAAGCTCCTTCATCCATTTATGCCATTTATCACAGAAGAGATTTATGGAGCACTTGTACCGGAGGAAGAGTCACTGATGATGTCAAGCTGGCCGGTATACAGAGAGGATTGGGAATTCTCATATGCTACAGAAGTTATGGAGCATGTAAAAGCAATCACGCGCGGAATCAGAAATATGCGTGCGGAGATGAATGTTCCGAACAACAAACGTACAAAAGTTACATCATCAGCAGTGATTCCAAACTGCTTACAGCACTTGAAGTATTCAAGGAGTCTGTAAAACCGCTGATGCTGGCGAACGATATTATTCTTCACTATGAGAAGAAAGATGTTGCTGATGATGCAGTATCTATCGTTGTTCCGGGAGCAACAGTTTACCTGCCGTTGGAAGACCTTGTAGACTTCGAGCAGGAGAGAGAAAGACTGAAGAAAGAGGAAGAGAGACTCAACAGCGAGATAAAGAGAGCACAGGGAATGCTTGCAAATGAAAGATTCACAAGCAAAGCACCTGCAGATAAAGTTCAGGCTGAGCGTGATAAACTTGAGAAATATACAAAGATGCTTGAGCAGGTAAAAGAGAGAATCGATAGTCTCAGATAACTGTGGGGGGAGAAAAGCTGCAAAAAAGCAGGAAACTGTAAACAGCAGTTTAGACACAGTATCAGGTATTAGACGGCAAAAAGTCGCACGGCAGAAAGGAGCTAAGATCCCATGCCGTGCATTTTGCCTATAAGAAAGAGGTTATAGATGAAGCGGATTCATATTAAAAAACCAGATGTCAAAGGATTTTTTACAAAGGTCAAAAATCTGAAACCAGAAGATATCAAGAGACACTATCAAGAGAAAAAAGCAAGACGCCAGAGGATCCTGGAAGAAAGAAGAAACAGTAAATTTGCGAAGAAGATGCAGCCGGTTTATAAGTGGATGAACAGATTTTCACTCGTTCTTCACTATCTGCTGGCCTGTGTTTTGAACTTTTTGATCGAGGTGATCTCAAGGCATTCCTTTTTTGAAGCATGGAGCTACATGACAGGAACACCACTCGTGTTTTTGTTTAACGCATTTTTAATATTTGCAACATTTATGATTGTGTATTTGTTCCGCAGACGTGTATTTGTCAGAATCCTTCTCTGTGTATTCTGGCTGTTTCTGGGAGCATGTAACGGGTATCTGCTCCTGAAGCGAGTGACACCGTTCAATGCGCAGGACTTGAAAGTTCTGTCAGATGCTTTGGAACTGACAAGCAATTACTTTAATGGCTTTGAGATCGTGATGCTAACCATTGGAATCGTTGCTGTTGTTTTGTGGGTGATTTCCATGTGGCGCCGCGGTGGGCAGTATACTGGAAAGATGCACCGCATTATTGCAGTGATCGCTGTTGTGGCATCCGGATTTGCCTATGTAGGGCTTACTGATGTTGCAATCGACAAGAGAGTGATCTCAAATTATTTTGGAAATATCGCATTTGCTTATGAAGACTATGGATTTCCATATTGCTTCGCAGCAAGTTTATTTAATACAGGAATCAATCAGCCGGCCGGTTACAGCGAAGAGACGATGGCGGAGATAAACAAGGATGGATGCCTTAACGTGAGTGAGACAAGCCGTTCGAAAGAGGAGCTGCCGAATATCATGTTTGTCCAGCTGGAATCTTATTTCGATCCGACAGAGGTAGAATGGCTGCGATTTTCCGAGGATCCGATCCCAAATCTCAGAAAGCTTTATGCTGACTATTCTTCCGGATATTTTAAAGTTCCATCTGTTGGAGCAGGTACAGCGAATACAGAGTTCGAGGTGCTTACCGGAATGAATATGCGTTTCTTCGGACCGGGAGAGTATCCATACAAGACTTATGTGAAGACGACACCTCTTGAGAGTGCGGCGAGTGCACTTGCATCTCTTGGGTATGGTGCAGAAGCACTTCACAACAACGGCGGTAATTTCTACAGTCGTGCCAAAGTATACAACAACATGGGATTTGACCATTATACAAGTAAGGAATTTATGAATATCTTAAAGACGACGCCGAAGGGATGGGCGACAGACGATATTCTTGTTCCGAACATCATGGAGTCTCTGGATACAACAGACGGAACAGACTTTGTATGTACAATCAGTGTGCAGGGACATGGAGATTATCCGACAGAGCCAACCTTGGAAAATCCAGAGATCAAAGTGACCGGAGTGGAAGATGAAGGTAAGAGAAATGCATGGGAGTACTATGTAAATGAAGTTCATGAGATGGACAAGTTCGTCGGACAGCTGATTGATGCAATCGAGCAGAGAGGTGAACCGACAGTGCTCGTATTCTACGGAGACCATCTCCCGACACTTGGTCTGGAAGCGAAAGATCTGAAAGGAAAATATCTGTACAATACGAATTATGTTATCTGGGACAACATTGGACTGGAAAAGAAAGACGGGAATATCGCTGCTTACCAGATTATGGCAGATGTCTTTGATCGTTTGGATATTCATACAGGAACTATTTTCAATTACCATCAGCAGAGAAGACAGACAAAGAATTATCTTGCTGATCTGGAATTACTCCAGTATGATATCATGTACGGAAAACAGTATGTATACAAGGACAGTGGAGCTCCGATCACAGAAGGACATATGGTCATGGGGGTAAAGGATGCGACGATCACCAGTGTTGTGGAGCAGCTGAAAGGAACTTATAGCATTTACGGAGAGAACTTTACAAAACAAAGTAAGGTTTATATCAACGGAGAGAAGCAGACAACAAAATTCCTGAACAATACAAGATTGGATCTGAAAGAGTCAGAAATCAAAGATGGCGATCAGATCATGGTTGCACAGTGCGGTTCAAGCAATACAATCTTCCGTACATCGAAGACTTATGAATATACAGGAGGCCAGCTTGTAGAAGTGACAGACCAGGATACGGATGTTGAGAATGGAAGACAGGCCTTTGTAGAACAAAAGGAAGAAAAGAAAAAATGACCTATAAGGAAATCGTAACCTATATAGAAGAAATTCCAAGATTTACAAGAAAGCACTCTCTGGATCATACCAGAGAGATGCTTCTGTTTTTGGGAAATCCACAGAATGGAAAGAAGATCATTCATGTAGCGGGAACGAATGGAAAAGGTTCTGTATGCGCTTATCTGGATGCGATGCTCCGGGCAGAAGGAAAAAGCACCGGATTGTTTACTTCACCGCATCTGGTGAAAATGAATGAACGGATCGTTCTGAACGGAAAGCAGATCAGTGATGAGGATTTCTGCGAAGTATTTGAAGAGACTATGCAGGCTGTCCGCAGGATGCAGGATGCAGGATTGGAGCATCCGACATTTTTCGAATTTTTATTTGCAATGGCGATGAAAGCTTATGACAGAGCAGGAATGGAATACATTGTCCTTGAGACAGGACTTGGAGGTCGGCTGGATGCAACAAGTTCTGTAGAACCGGTCGCCTGCGTGATCACATCGATCGGTCTGGATCATATGGAATATCTTGGTGATACAGTGGAACAGATTGCGGGAGAGAAAGCAGGAATCATCCGGCCGGAAGTTCCGGTGTTTTTTGCACAGACAGCACCGGGAAGTGACTCTGTAATTGAAAAAACAGCAGAAAAAGAAGGCTGTTTCTGTAAAAAAATAGGGAAAGATGCGTACGAAATTCTCGGAATTGAAGATAAACATATTGCATTTTCCTGCGCAAGTGCTTATTATGGAACTACCACGTGGAAATTAAATAATATTGGAACCTATCAGCCGGGGAATGCACTGCTTGCGATGGAAGTGATGCGTTATCTTTTCAAAGAAAACGGTCATCCACAAGAGTGGAGAACAGCACTTTCCAGGGTGAAATGGGCAGGAAGAATGGAAGAGATTCTTCCAAAAGTATACGTTGACGGAGCGCATAATGTGAGTGCCATTCAGGCATTTGCAAGAAGTGTGCCGAAGAATCCAGATGGAAATATTATTTTATTTTCGGCGGTAAAAGATAAAGAATATGAAGAAATGATTTCGTATCTATGCAAACATGCTGATGCGGAAGAATATGTAGTAACATTGATCGATGGAGATCGTGCGACAGACGCACACATTCTAGGTGAACTGTTCCGGAAATATACAGAACAGCCGGTGACTGTGATTGAATCTGTCAAAGAGGCAATGCAGTATGTATTGCGGATTCAGGGGAGAAGAACGGTATATTGTCTCGGTTCTCTTTACCTGACAGGAATGATCAAAGAGATCATACAGGAATCTTTAAGCGGATGTGGGGAGGTTTGATTGCAGATGCTTAATTATGAAGAAGAACTTAGAAAATTCAAGCCAAGTCTCGAGGTGGACCAGATTGAGGAAGCTGTTTACAAGGAAGATCTGACAGATATGCAGGACATCGTAAAAGAGGTTATGGCAAAGAAAGAAAAAACGGTGAGAAGATAGAAAGATAGTGGTGGGTATAAATGGATTACACAAAGAAGATCATGTATCAGTCAAATTCCTGGTACAATGATGGACTGCGCAAAGCCCAGGTGCGAGATATGTCCGGGGCAATCGTTTCCTTGCAGCAGAGCCTGCAGTATAACAGGGAGAATATTGCAGCGCGGAATCTTTTAGGTCTTGTGTATTATGGCATAGGGGAAGTTTCAGAAGCTCTTGTGGAG
>ENA-OPYW01000060-OPYW01000060.1-human-gut-metagenome-genome-assembly--contig:-NODE-60-length-13371-cov-1.151691_pt1 | contig 13371 bp, 18 predicted proteins | sample MGYA00242473_ERZ504483 | MGnify/ENA primary metagenome ERZ504483 (study PRJEB26092, sample SAMD00036221) | human gut metagenome | host: Homo sapiens | study: EMG produced TPA metagenomics assembly of...
CGCTCTTGACAGCAGCAGCCTTATCAGCAAATGTAGAAGCTACCACGCGATACATGTTACGCTCTGTGTTCAGGGCGATCTGAGCATCGTAGCCAGCGCTCTTCAATGTACTAGCCAATCCCTCAGCGTTAGCCTTGAGAGAGAAAGAACCAACTACTACGCTATAGCTTGACAAGCCAGAACCTGAGATGAGAGAAACATCCTCAGAACGAACAGTAGCATTATCAACCTCAGTCTGCTCATCAGAAGGAGCCTGAGTCTCGAGAGGAGCTACAACTGGTTCCTGAGCAACAGGAGCCTGAGCTGCCTGCTGTTCCTGCTGCTGAGCCTTCTCATATGCCTTCTTGTATGCACTTTCCTTAGATGTACCACAACTTGCGAGCGCCAAAACTGCGCACATTCCCATGCTTAATACTGTAATTTTCTTCATAATTCTTATTCGTTTTATTGTTTATTATTGTTGTTCATTCAATATAAATTTCGCATTATGCGTTTTTTACTCTGCGAAAATACAAAAAAATGCCCGAAAAACGAAGAATATACCGCCTAAAGTTTGTTAAATAAGGCTATTAAAACATTTTTTAATGAAAAATTAAGGCTAAAAGGCTTGTTTTTTAAAGAGAATTTAGTATATTTGCATTGTCAAATGAAAATGACAAGAATATAATCGTTTAACGTTTAAAATTTATAGCATATGAAACATTAGGTTACATTGGTGCTTTCCTCGGCGGTGCTATCGCTGGTACAGCACTCGGTTTGATTTTCGCTCCTGAGAAGGGTGAGGATACACGTAGTAAGATTGCAGGTGCAGTAGACAATTTCTGCAAGAAGCACGACATCAAGTTGAGCCGTAAGGACGTTGATGATCTGGTTGACGATATCAAGGACGCAGCTCCTGAGGTTTAATCATCACCTATCATGATGTTCTCTAACGATAAAAATGTAGAAACTATCGGGCAGCTCATTGAGGTGCTTAAACATTACATCGGGCTTCAGAGCGAATTTCTGAAGCTCGATGTTGTGGATAAGGTGGTACGCCTGCTTACAGTCATCACCATGACGGTGGTACTTCTGGGATTACTTACGCTTACCCTCATTTACCTATCCTTTTGGCGCTGCTTTTGCATTGGCAGACTTAATAGGTAGTCTGACTTTCGGATTCTGCATTGTTGCTGCAGTATACCTATTTATATTAATATTATTTGTAATTTTCCGCCATAAGTGGATCGAGAGACCATTGGTCAGATTTCTGGCCAGCCTCTTAATGGAAAAATAATCTCCTTTTCGCAACATGACAAATCATTCAGAAACCACAGAATATAATTCCTTAAACGATATCCGACTCAAAAAAGAGGCGATACGCAAGGAAATTGATGCCGATGATGCCAAGATTCAGACTTTATGGAACTCGCTTTTCACAAAACCTGAAATCCTGTCACGCAATGCGAGTCCTAGCAAGCGACTGCAGAGTTTGCTGCAGGTGGGAGCAGGAGCATTCGACGGTGCACTGTTGGCTTGGAAACTTTACCGGAGATTCAAACCTCGGAAGAGATGAATCATATACCGTTTTGGGGAAAGGAAAGATGCCTTGGAAAAAGGCATTTTTTAGTCATCCCAAAGGGGATAAAAACAAAAAAGGGTCGCCGCTGCGACCCCAATACCTTGTTAACCTTAAATCTAATACTATGAAAACACACATGCAAATATAGAAATAATCTATGATACTCGCAAATTTTTCTTAGTAAAAGACTTACCAGTCAATTTAATTAACTTTTACCAACCTATCTTTAAACCTTTTTCAATAAAAATTCATCTATTTCCTACATATACCTCCATTCCATCGAAGCCAAATTCAAAGCCTTCGGACAGCCTTTTATTCGCCTCATCGTGAAAACCTATCTGATGAGTCACATGGATAAAATAAGTATGTTTTGCTCCTATCCTGCGCGACACCTCAATAGCATCAGATACAAGCTGATGACTGTGATGTGTTTTCTCAAATCTGAGTGCGTTAATTACGAGTGTTTCCACACCTTCCAAATAAGCATATTCTTCATCACCCATAGATTTCATATCAGTAATATAGGCAAACTTACCAAACCGATAGCCGAGAATAGGCATCTTATCGTGCATCACACGGATAGGAAGAAACTCAATGTCACCTATCTGATAATGCTCATGCGGATGAATGGTATGCAATTTGAGTTTAGGAGCTCCCGGATAGAGTTTTTCTGCATTCTTCGGAAAGCAGTAAGGCATCGTATGAGGCAGCCCCGCAGTAACGATTTCATCGCCATAGATATTAATATCACCAAAGATACAGAAAGGGCGCAAATCATCTATACCACCAACATGGTCGTAATGGATATGCGTAATCAGGACGCCATCTATCTTTCTGAAAGGCACACGCAACAACTGCTGTCGGATATCAGGTCCGGCATCTATCAGAATACGGGTATTCTCCGTTTCTATCATGCTGCACTGCGCAATCTTTTATCATGCGGATCCGTACTTCGGCACACTTCACAGTTACAATCCCAACGAGGAACACCGCCCGATGTGCCTGTACCTAACAAAGTTACCTCATTAATTATCAAATATTTTTCTGAAAACAACCGAATTCTTCACTTAACATTCACTTCCGGATGAATCTCTATGCCAAACTTCTGCTTCACATCCTCCTGGATGGTCTTACAGAGTTTTACGATTTCCTCGCCCGTAGCGCCGCCACGATTCACTAGCACCAGTGCCTGCTTATCATGCACACCGGCCCGTCCCAGACTCTTTCCCTTCCAGCCACACTGATCAATCATCCAACCAGCCGGAATCTTTTCATGAGAATCATCGATTGTATAATGAGGCATACCCGGATAAAGAGCAGCCAGTTCTTCGTACTTAGCCTTCTCTACAATAGGATTCATAAAGAAACTGCCTGCATTACCCAACACCTTAGGATCAGGCAATTTTGCCTCTCTAATTTCTATGATGACATCACGAAGTTGCTGGGCTGTAGGCTCAGCAATACGTTTAGCCTCGAGCGCAGAACGGATATTACCATAATCCAGATCCGGACGGAAGGTTTTCTGCAAACGGTAAATCACATGCGTCACCAGATACTTATCCTTCCACTCATGCTTAAATTTACTCTGACGGTAACTATACTCGCAGTCAGCATTATCAAACACCACTCCCCTGCCCGTAGCTATCTCAACCGCTTCCACCTTATATATAATATCCTTGGCTTCCACACCATAGGCACCAATATTCTGAACCGCACTGGCACCTACTTCACCCGGAATAATACTCAGATTTTCAGCTCCATGATAGCCATGCTCTACGGCATAAGCTACCACATCATCAAACACCTCACCACTACCACAGGAAAGGAATACCCAATCCGGATTGCACAAAGCATCATCCCCCTCTGCAGCTGCCAAAGTCTTGTTGTCAAGAACCTCAATACCCATAATAGCCGAATGGAGCACTGTACCTGCATAATCACCGGTCAGCAAGAGATTGCTACCACCGCCCAAAATGAGCAGTGGCTGATCTGCCTCTGTCAGCAAGCCCACTATCTGTCGGGCTTCCTCTACCGATTCATACTCCAGAAATCTGCTGCATTTAGCATCAATCCCGAATGTATTGTGAGCCAAAAGGCCATAGTTACGAATATCCTTCATATCTGGTTAAACTATTACTACCAACTAAAAAGCTACATATTCAGTTTGATCAGTTCCCATTTTCCTCCATTTTTTTTGAAAGTAAGAGAGGTTTCCATACCATTGGCGATACCACGAATCACGAAGATTTTCCGGTTGCTCTCGGTATATTTCTGACCATAGATTATATTGTAAATCATGCCGTGAGGCAGTTGAGGCGCAAAGGCAGGCCATGTTTCCGGGTCTATATCGCCTGTCATCGTACTGAAATCATCATCAGGATCAGGACCGGTAAACTTCACCGGATTATGGATATGGCGAGCCTGGAAAGCGGTATCAGTAGCAAAATGTCCGTAAAAACTTCAGGAAACTGGCATTATTATTCTGATACATAGGCACGTAGCAGATGCTAGTCATCATCCACTGACCATTGATGCGATTAAACACAAACTGCTGAACTGTCTTTCTACTATAGAACACCTTTTTCTATTACTACATGATCGATAGTAGTATCCTTCATCAGTTTCATCTGTTTCTGATTATCAAAAATCAGCGTGTAATAATCCTGGCGCATGAAGAAATGCTCCATCTTCCAATGATTTTTTTCTATCTTCTTGGTCAGTTTCTTACCGTGATATACCGGCAGCGGGAAGACAATACGACTTTTCTGCAACTTTCTGTTAGCTGCAAAATTAAACACGAAATCATCAAAAAGCTCGTCAGCCGCCTTTGGCACCGGAGTCTCCTCTATCAGCTGTTCTGTAGAGTCCATCGCTTGGGTGTCGGCAATCACCGAGTCGGATGAAGCCGAATCAATGGCAGGCGCAGGCTTCTTGTCTGTACATCCCACAGACGTGAAACAAACGATGGTAAGCACCGCCATTAACACCGTTAATAAACAGAGTTTTTTCATAAACCTATTAAATTTCTCAAATTTTCCATGCAAAAGTACAACTTTCTTTTGAATTATTTCATCTTTTAACCAAAAAATGTTATCTTTGCAGTCAAAAAAGATAAAAAATATAAGATATGTTATTAGAAAAAATAGACGAACTCTTGAAAGAAGTGAGCACTTTGACTGCCCAAAACGCAGAAGAAGTAGAGCAGCTTCGAATCAAGTATCTGAGCAAAAAGGGCGAGATTAACGCCCTTATGGCCGACTTCCGCACAGTGCCAGCCGACCAGAAAAAAGAGGTTGGAGTAAAAATCAACGAACTGAAGAACGCAGCCCTTGAGAAGATCAACGGACTGAAGGAGCAGATGGAAGAAGCAGAGGCATCAAGCGATGATATCGACTTGACCCGTACCGCCTACCCTGTAGCACTCGGTACCCGCCATCCACTCACCGTAGTGAAGAATCAGATTATCGACATTTTCGCTCGCATGGGCTTTACCCTTTTCCAGGGTCCTGAGGTAGATGACGACAAGCACGTATTTACGATGCTCAACTTTGCTGCCGACCACCCAGCCCGCGATATGCAGGACACCTTCTTTATAGAGAAGACCAACTCTGACGATGTTACCAAGAATGTGCTCCTCCGCAGCCATACTTCAGGCGACGAGGCTCACTATATGGAAACCCATGAGCCACCTATCCGTGTGCTCTGCCCAGGCCGCGTTTACCGTAACGAAGCTATCAGCGCCCGCGCTCACTGTTTCTTCCATCAGGTAGAAGGTCTCTATGTAGATAAGAACGTAAGTTTCACCGACCTCAAGCAGGTGCTCCTTACCTTTGCCCGTGAGATGTTTGGTGCAGATACCAAGATTCGTCTCCGTCCTAGCTACTTCCCATTCACAGAGCCCAGTGCCGAGATGGATATCTCCTGCAACATCTGTGGCGGTAAGGGTTGCAACTTCTGCAAGCATACCGGATGGGTTGAGATTTTAGGTTGCGGTATGGTTGACCCTCATGATCTTGAGGCTTGCGGTATCGACAGCAATGTCTATACGGGTTATGCCTTCGGTATGGGTGTTGAGCGTATCACCAACTTGAAATATCGCGTGAGCGACCTTCGTCTCTTCTCTGAGAACGATACTCGTTTCTTGCGCGAGTTTGAGTCTGCGAAGTAAAAGATACTCAACATATAAATTAATTTATGACTATGAAGAAAAATTTAACTAAACCTGTCATCGCAGTCCTGTTGGGCGCCTTGACATTCAGTTCTTGCATCGGCTCATTTGGTCTGACAAATTCCGTACTTGACTGGAACAAGAGAGCAACAGACAACAAGTTCGTAAACGAGATTATCTTCGTGCTTATCTCTCCAGCTTACGCAGTATGTTCAGTTGCAGACCTTCTCGTTCTCAACTCTATCGAGTTCTGGACAGGCAACAAGGTGATTGGCCAGGTAGGAACTACTAAGGACGTAATGGGTAAGGATGGTCGCATGTATGCCATCAAGACATTGAAGAATGGCTACGAGATTACCGACCCAGATGGTGAGAAATCATACTTTGTGTTCGACAAGAAGCACAAGAGTTGGTCATACAGCAAGGATGGCGATATCCGTGAGCTTTTCAGCTTCAACGAGGATGGCAGCGTCCAGGCTTGCTTGCCAAGTGGCGAGAAGATCAACGTCCCAGCAGATGCCAATGGTTTATACCAGGTCCGCATGGCTATGAATGATGGTTTGTTCTATGCATTTAACAAGTAAATAATCATAACAATTCCAGCCCGATAAAAGTGACTTTTATCGGGCTTTTTTTATAATCTCCTTTCTCTTTTCCTAAACAAGTTCATATTTCTCCTTTCCCAACCAAACTCTCCTTAGAATGCCCAAATGCAAAAAAGTGTTTAAAGAAAGCAAAGAAGTGCCTTCACCACCCTTCACCCGTAACTCTCTGATCATCAAAAGAATCGCCAAAAAGGTGAAGGGTGAAGGTTTGAAAACTCTTTTTTATATATACGCGTGAAGGATTAGGGTAAAAACCGAAAAAGACCCTAGGGTCAAAAATCGGAAAAACCCTAAAAAAAAGAATATAATATAAAGATTAAAAATACACCCTTCACCTCACCTCCCAAAAATCACATCCAAAATCTGTCTGCATGCAACAGAAAATCATCTGCAGCAATCTGTGCCGGGATATATAATCAGGAGACAATTCTCTTTCGGAGATATCATTTTATCCTTCGGAGATATTTTCCTATTTATCGGAGATATTATTTTATCCTTCGGAGATAATTTTCCATTCTTCGGAAATATTTCTTCGAATTTTAAGATAAGGCATAAAAATATAATTTTTGCCAACTTTATTTCCCGAATCCACACAATTGTCACAAATCGCATAGCTATGAAACAGAAAAGAATGTATCTTTGCTGCATCAATCATAAAGGTTGATGTAGTTATGGTCTCGTCATGACTGCCAAATCTGGCTGACGCAAATGCATTACAACCAGTGACATTCATCAAAACTTGCAACCATCTACAATATTTTTCAGTTTTTCTCGTTAATAAAAGTATGAAAAATAGATTATTGATACTCACAATATGCCTCATCGCAACTATAAAGATGATGGCGCAAGAGTTTACCCTTCACGGCAAAGTGGTAGACGAGAACAACCAGCCACTGGAGTTTGCCATCGTTTCGGTGGCTAGCCAGGGAAAGACTGCCGTTACTTCGCTCAAGGGAGACTATAGCCTCAAACTGCATTCTGCAGACAGCGTGGTAGTCAAATTCTCATATATCGGTTTCAAGACAAAAACAAAAGTGCTGAGAAGACCGCGAGGAAAACAAACCCTGCAGGTGGTACTTCGCGAAGCATCCACCACCCTCGATGAGGTGAATATCAAGGGAGAGAAAATACAGTCGGACCAGATACAGGAGCTGAAGACTAAGGACATGAAGATGACGCCATCTGCCAACGGAAATGGGGTGGAAAGTCTGGTTCAGCAACAGGCTGGCGTGAGTACCCACAACGAACTCTCTTCGCAATACAATGTGCGTGGCGGAGCCTTCGATGAGAACTCAGTATACATCAACAACGTAGAAGTATTCCGCCCATTCCTGGTTCGCAGCGGACAGCAGGAAGGCCTCTCCGTCATCAACCCTTATATGGTAGATAAAATCGGTTTCTCAACCGGAGGATATGCTGCCAAATACGGAGACAAGATGAGTTCGGCTCTCGACATCACCTACAAAACCCTGAAAGCAAAAAGCAAGAAGCCGGTGGTTGAAGGCAGTCTGGCTGCCAGTCTGCTGGGTGCTGACGCATACATCGGTCTGGGAACCCAGAAACTTTCATGGCTCAACAGCGTGCGCTACAAAACTACCTCTTACCTGCTCGGTTCGATGGAAACCAAAGGCGAATACAAGCCAAACTATCTGGACTATCAGACCTATCTGAGTTACCAGCCCAACAAACGCTGGAAGCTTGACTTCATAGGCTACATCTCTGATAATCACTACAACTTCGAACCAGAAGACCGAGAAACGAAGTTCGGAACAATGGAAAACGTAAAGAGCTTCAGAGTATATTTTGACGGTCAGGAGAAAGACCGTTTCCTCACCTACTTCGGTACACTCGGCATTACCCGCCAGTTTACAGCCAACACCAGTCTCTCGCTTCTGGGCAGTGCTTTCTATACCAAGGAACAGGAGAAATATGACATTCAGGGACAATACTGGCTCGACGAAACCGAGACTTCAGAAAACCTGGGTGTAGGTACCTATTTCGAACATGCCCGAAACTATCTCACAGCCCGCGTGATGAGTGCCAAACTGATGCTCAAGCACAAGGTGAAGAAACATCAGATGGAGGCCGCAGTAAGTCTGAAGCGTGAACATATCGAGGAGAATTCTGTAGAATATGAGATGCGCGATTCCGCAGGATACAGCATTCCTCACAATGGCAAAGACCTCTATATGGTTTATTCACTGAAGGCTCGCAACGAACTGAATGCCAACCGAATGGAAGCTTACATCCAGGACACCTACCGTTTTTCGGGAGGAAGAGCCGACAGTACCGGGAACAGACAGACACATTACACCCTGAACTATGGTATCAGAATGAGTCATTGGAATTTCAACAGAGAAACCATCGTGAGTCCTCGTCTGTCGCTCGCCATCATACCAGCCAACCATGAGAATACAACTCTCCGTTTTGCGGCAGGTCTGTATTATCAGGCTCCATTCTTCAAGGAATTGAGAGATACATCTACGGTGAACGGCATAACCATCGCATCGCTGAACAAGAAAATCAAGAGCCAGCGAAGCATCCACTTCATCGCCGGCTACGACTATAGGTTCAAGCTAGGAGACCAACGCTATAAATTCTCCGCCGAAGCCTATTATAAGGCTTTGGGCAATCTGGTTCCTTATTCGGTTAGTAACGTGAAAGTAGTTTATTACGGACAGAACGAATGCAGCGGTCATGCAGCAGGACTCGACTTCAAACTCTACGGAGAATTTGTTCCGGGTACCGATTCCTGGCTCAGTCTTTCGCTCATGGATACAAAGATGAAACTGGGTGGCAAGAGCATCCCTTTGCCTACCGACCAGCGCTATGCCGTAAACCTCTTCTTCACCGATTATTTCCCGGGCAGCAAGAAGTGGCGCATGTCTTTGAAACTCGCCTTTGCCGATGGTCTTCCTTTTGCAGCACCCCACAGAGAGCTGGAGACCAACAGTTTCCGTGCCACTGCCTATCGCCGTGCAGATATCGGTATGAGCTATCAGTTGCTCGACAACAGCCACCGGGAGAAGAAGACCTTCCTGAAGAATGTGATGCTGGGGGTAGATTGCCTCAACCTCTTCGGCATAGACAACGTAAACAGCTATTACTGGGTGACAGATGTAACCGGTCAGCAATACGCCGTACCTAATTATCTTACCGGCAGACAGCTCAATGCCCGCATTCTTTTGGAATTTTAGGACCAAATAATTGTGATTTTTCACATTATTCTAAATATTTAACCGTAGATAGTGCGCTATCTGCGGTTTTTTTCGTATCTTTGCGCCCGAATTATACGATGTCGGTTCGTCCGCTCATCCCATGGATTCAGGAAACCATTCTATAAAGAATAAAGAAATAATACATAATAATCAATTATGAGCAAACAAGTAGAAAAGATTAAGGAGCTGATCGCTAAGCGCGAACAGGCTCGTCTTGGCGGTGGCGAGAAGGCCATCGAGAAGCAGCATGCACGTGGCAAATATACCGCTCGTGAGCGTATCGAAATGCTGGTAGATGCCGGCAGTTTCGAGGAGTATGATATGTTCAAGTTGCATCGTTGCACTAACTTTGGCATGGAGAAGAAGCAGTACCTCGGTGATGGTGTTGTAGCTGGTAGCGCTACTATAGCCGGCCGTCTGGTTTACGTATATGCTCAGGACTTCACCGTAAATGGTGGTTCACTCTCTGAGACTATGGCACAGAAAATCTTGCAAGGTAATGGATATGGCTATGACTATGGGTGCACCTGTTATCTGCATGAACGATTCTGGTGGTGCTCGTATTCAGGAAGGTATCTGCGCCCTCGCTGGTTACGGTGAGATTTTCGAGCGCAACATCCTCGCTTCTGGTGTCATCCCACAGATTTCTGCTATCATGGGCCCTTGCGCCGGTGGTGCCGTTTACTCTCCAGGTTTGACCGACTTCATCATCATGAAGGAGCAGACTTCTTATATGTTCCTGACTGGTCCTAAGGTTGTCAAGACCGTAACTGGTGAGGACATCGATGCAGAGCACCTCGGTGGTGCATCTGTTCACGCAACCAAGAGTGGTGTAACCCACTTCGCTGCTAAGACTGAGGAAGAGGCTATCGAGATGATTAAAAGCCTGCTCTCTTACATCCCTAGCAACAATACAGAAGAGGCTCCACGCGTAGAGTGCACAGACCCTATCGACCGCATGGAAGATACTCTGAACGGGATTATCCCAGACGATCCAAACCAGGCATACGATATGTATAAGGTGATTGGTGCTGTAACCGATAACGGAGAGTTCTTCGAAATTCAGCCTAAGTTCGCCAAGAACATCATCACTGGTTTCGCCCGCTTCAATGGTCAGAGCGTTGGTATCGTAGCCAACCAGCCAGCAGCTTACGCAGGTGTACTCGATGTAAACGCTAGCCGCAAGGCAGCCCGCTTTGTTCGTTTCTGCGATGCCTTCAATATTCCTATCGTATCTCTCGTAGACGTACCAGGATTCTTGCCAGGTACAGGTCAGGAGTACAACGCTGTCATTCTCCACGGTGCACAGTTGCTCTACGCTTACGGCGAGGCTACCGTGCCAAAGATTACTATCACATTGCGTAAGAGCTATGGTGGTAGCCACATCGTGATGGGTTGCAAGCAGTTGCGTGCCGACTTGAACTTCGCTTGGCCATCTTCAGAGATTGCTGTAATGGGTGCCAGCGGTGCCGTTGCCGTTCTCTGTGGTAAGGAAGCTAAGGCTAAGAAGGAAGCTGGCGAGGATGTTAAGGCATTCCTGGCTGAGAAGGAGCAGGAGTATACTGACAAGTTTGCTAACTCCATATCAGGCAGCTCAGTATGGTTACATCGATGATGTCATCGAGCCACGTAACACCCGTTTCCGCATCTGCCGTGGTTTGGCTCAGCTCGCAACCAAGCGTCAGAGCTTGCCAGCTAAGAAGCATGGCTGTATGCCAATGTAATGATATAATTAAACATTAGAATAAATGGATAAGAATATTTATGCTGCAATTGCCATGGCACTCTATGAGTATCAGGGCAATAACGTACACGACAAGGAGCCTGGCATCATCACTATCAAGCCACGTCAGACGATGTGGAACGCCAAGTTCTTGAGTTTAACAGCTAAACCATAATGTAGTAGAAATGAAAGAGTTTAAATATACAATTGACGGAAAAGAATACAAGGTTCAGATTGACGCTGTTGAGGGTAACATCGCAAGCGTGAACGTGAATGGCGAAGCTTACAAGGTTGAGATGGAACAGGAGCTGAGCCAGAGAAGAAGAAGGTAGTGCTTGGTCAGCCAGCTGCTGCATCTGATGATGCTGAGGCTACTCCAGCTGCCAACGTAAATACAGCCAACGCTGTAAAGGCTCCTCTCCCTGGTACTATCACCAGCATCGAGGTAGCTGTTGGTCAGGAGGTAAAGGCAGGTGATACTGTTGTCGTTCTCGAAGCTATGAAGATGCAGAACAACATCGAGGCTGAGAAGGATGGTAAGGTTACTGCTATCTGCGTTAAGCCTGGTCAGGCTGTGCTCGAAGAGGATGCACTCGTGGTTATCGAGTAAATCAAGAATTTGAGAATTAGAGAATTATACTTCCAGATTCGGGATTATAATTCGGGTTCTTATAAAGAATATCAAAGGTCGCAAGCTGTTAATTGTTTGCGACCTTTTTCTATACTGCTGTATGAGCATAAACTGCTATACAAAGTAATTTTTTACTAAAGAAAAAAGACATAAAGTACTATAAAATGATAGATTTAACAGAAGAACAGATAGAAAGATACAGCCGCCACATCCTCCTTCAGGATGTAGGTCTCGAGGGGCAGGAAAAGCTCCTCAATGCCAAGGTACTCATCATTGGTGCCGGAGGATTGGGTTCCCCAGTTGCCCTCTACCTCGCTGCGGCTGGCGTGGGACATATCGGTATCGTGGATGCCGATGTGGTTGACCTCAGCAACCTGCAACGACAGGTCATCCACCAGACCAAGGACTTGAACACCCCTAAGGTGGAAAGCGCCAAGGAGAAGATGATTGCCATCAATCCTGATGTGGAGGTAACAACCTACCATACCTTCCTCGCCTCAGACAATGCCGAGGAAATCATCAAGCCATGGGATTTCGTCATTGATTGCACCGACAACTTCCCGGTGAAGTTTCTCATCAATGATGCCTGTGTGCGACTGGGCAAGGCATTCTCGCATGGCGGCATCCTGAGATTCCAGGGGCAGACCTTCACCCATCTTCCAGGCACGGCTTGTTACCGTTGTTTCTTCAAGGAGCCACCTCCAGCAGGCACTGTTCCTACCAGTAGCCAGGCAGGAGTCCTTGGTGCCATCGCTGGTATGCTCGGAACCATCCAGGCTGCCGAGGCGTTGAAGTACTTCCTCGGTGTGGGCGAACTGCTCACCGACCGATTGCTCACCTTCGATGCCAAGACGATGAACTTCCGCACCATCAAGGTAAAGAAGCGTGCATCCTGCGAAATCTGCGGCGACCACCCTACCATCGATCATCTCATCGACTATGAGCAGGCTGCGTGTGATTTGAAACACCACTAAGATTTAGTGATTATTTTCGAATAAACACATATAACAAAAAGCAAAGTCACAATACCCAGCTCTTCAGCTAGGTATTGTGACTTTTTTTTCAGAACCGTCCCAAGCCAACAAAGAACAAAACCTTGATTATAAGATACTTTATAAAACATTTCTCCCATTTTTCTTGCATGATTCAGATAATAATCGTAAATTTGCAGCAGATAAAATACGCAAGCTTATGAAAGAGAAAAGATATACATTGCCAGAAGAGCAGAAAGATGCAGCTTTCGCAGCAGAGCCTGCACCAGCCTATCACGGAAATGCCGCCATAGCACTTCCCGAGGATGAATGTGCAGAAGAAGATATTGACTGGAACAAGATTCCTGTTGGCTGGCATCCGGCTAATGAAGAAGAAGCCGTGGCTAGGATAGAAGCTATTGAGGCGGAGTATGAGAATGGGCAATATATTGATGCTGAAGATTTTGAAAGAGAACTTAAATCAGAAGGATTAT
>ENA-OPYW01000061-OPYW01000061.1-human-gut-metagenome-genome-assembly--contig:-NODE-61-length-13341-cov-2.001059_pt1:0-10000 | contig 13341 bp, 12 predicted proteins | sample MGYA00242473_ERZ504483 | MGnify/ENA primary metagenome ERZ504483 (study PRJEB26092, sample SAMD00036221) | human gut metagenome | host: Homo sapiens | study: EMG produced TPA metagenomics...
GTTCTGGTTGAAACGTTATAATGTAGATGTCAGCAGAGAGTTTGCTGGCATCTTTTCAAATTAAAAAAGTGAATAATCAGGGAGAAATTTATGAGTATATTAAATGTTGAACATCTGACGCATGGTTTCGGGGACAGAGCCATATTCTCAGATGTTTCTTTTCGACTTTTAAAGGGAGACGACATCGGTCTTGTAGGAGCCAACGGAGAAGGAAAATCCACCTTTATGAGCATCGTTACAGGGAAAATGTTACCGGATGAAGGTAAAGTTGAGTGGTCAAAGAATGTGCATGCCGGTTATCTGGATCAGCACGCAGTTTTAGAGAAAGGAATGACGATCCGTCAGGCTCTGAAATCCGCATTTGATCCACTTCTTCAGAAGGAGCAGAGAATGAATGAAATCTGTGATATGCTTGGAACAGCAGATGAGGAAGAAATGAATGCGTTGATGGAAGAACTTGGTACGATCCAGGATGAACTGACACTGCATGATTTCTATACGATTGATGCGAAGGTAGAAGAGGTTGCGCGTGCACTTGGATTACTTGATCTTGGATTGGACAGAGATGTGACAGACTTAAGTGGTGGACAGAGAACAAAAGTGCTTCTTGCGAAACTTCTCCTTGAGAAGCCGGATATCCTGCTTCTTGACGAGCCGACAAACTATCTGGATGAGGAGCATATTGCATGGTTGAAGCGTTATCTTCTGGACTACGAGAATGCATTTATCCTTATTTCACATGATATTCCGTTCTTAAATGAAGTCGTGAATATTATTTATCATATGGAAAATCAGGAATTGAACCGTTATGTGGGCGATTATGATCATTTTCAGGAAGTTTATGCGGTGAAGAAAGCTCAGTTGGAAGCGGCTTACCGTCGTCAGCAGCAGGAAATCAGCGATCTGAAGGATTTCGTTGCAAGAAATAAAGCTCGTGTGTCTACAAGAAATATGGCGATGTCCCGTCAGAAAAAGCTGGATAAGATGGATGTGATCGAGCTTGCGGCAGAAAGACCAAAGCCGGAATTCCATTTCAAATATGGAAGAACTCCTGGTAAGATGCTTTTTGAGACGAAGGATCTTGTGACAGGATATGATGAACCATTATCTAAACCGTTGAATTTCTCTATGGAACGTGGACAGAAAATCGCACTTGTTGGAACAAATGGAATTGGAAAAACCACATTGCTAAAGAGTATTCTTGGATTGATTCCTTCTTTATCAGGAAGTGTTGAACTTGGTGATAACCTTGAACTTGGTTATTTTGAGCAGGAAGTAAAAGGAGAAAATCGTAATAGTTGTATTGAGGAACTGTGGCAGGAATTTCCTTCTTATACACAGTATCAGGTGCGTTCCGCGCTTGCAAAATGCGGACTTACAACGAAGCATATCGAAAGTCAGGTGCGTGTACTCAGCGGTGGAGAGCAGGCAAAGGTGCGTCTCTGTAAGTTGTTAAACAGAGATACGAATTTCCTTCTCCTTGACGAGCCGACGAATCATCTTGATGTGGATGCAAAGGACTCTCTCAAGCAGGCGTTACAGGAGTACAAGGGAAGTATCCTTCTGATCTGCCACGAACCTGAATTTTATCAGGACGTGGTTGATGAAGTGTGGGATATGAGCCAGTGGACAACAAAAGTATTCTAAAAAATTGCACAAATAGAGCTGCATGTGAATTATGCAATAATCACGAAAATGTTTGAAAATTTAAAAATCTCTTAAAATAATACTGAAAAAATGTTATACTACACACGTAGAGTCTGTTATAAAAAGGGCAGTACATTGTGGACAACAACAGTGTAAATAAAAAGAACAGGAGGTTTTGAAAATGCTCAGCAGAGGAGACGCAGTTGTATATAAGTGCAGAGGAGTGTACAAGGTAGAAGAAGTAGGAAAACTGGATTTTTCATTTGTGGATGGCAAGAAAGATTATTATACATTACAATCCATAGACAATCAGAGAGATAAGGCGTATGTTCCGATTGATGACGATAAGAACATCCGTCGTCCGGTAAGTGAGCAGAAAGCGAAGGAACTGCTGGATAATCTTGCAGAGGTTGGTATACTGAATGTAAAGAATGAAAAGTACAGAGAACAGGAATACAAGGATTGTATTTCAAGCTTCTGTCCTGAGAACTGGGTCAAAGTGCTGAAGACATTGTATAGCCGAACGAAACGAAGAGGCAGCATGACAAGCATGGATAAGAAATATCAGATGCTTCTGGAACATGCGCTTTCGAGTGAAATGAATTATGTTCTTGGAATTCCGGCAGGTGAGATGACAGAATTGATCAAAAAGAGTGAATAGTTACTAGAATTTAATAGAAAGAGGTCCGAAGCTACGGAAAATCAGGATTTTTCATTCAATAGCTGCCGGGCCTGGACTTGCGAAAAAAGCATGTGCATGATATACTTCTCCTGAATCTATTATTTTAGGAGAAGTTTTTCGTTTTTTTCTAGTAGATTGTCAAGAAAGCGAACGTACCGAAAGGAGAACAACAATGAAGATGCTGTCGATTGAGCAGGAACTTAAGAGTAACTCTTATCCAGGAAGAGGAATTATTATTGGTAAAAGCCCGGATGGAAAGAAGGCTGTCACTGCCTATTTTATTATGGGACGCAGTGAGAACAGTAGAAACCGTAGTGTTTGTTAGAGGACGGAGAGGGAATCCGTACACAGGCATTTGATCCATCGAAGCTTACAGACCCAAGTCTGATTATTTACGCGCCGGTCAGAGTATTGGGTAATAAGACGATCGTAACAAACGGGGATCAGACAGATACGATTTATGAAGGAATGGATAAGCAGCTTACTTTTGAGCAGTCTCTTCGTTCTAGAGAATTCGAGCCGGATGGTCCGAACTACACACCACGTATTTCTGGTGTGATGCATATTGAGAATGGCAATTTCAATTATGCAATGTCAATCCTGAAGAGCAATAACGGAAACCCGGACAGTTGCAACAGATATACTTTTGCATACGAGAATCCGGCAGCCGGTGAAGCTCATTTTATTCACACTTATATGCATGATGGCAACCCGCTTCCAAGCTTTGAGGGAGAACCGAAGCTGGTAGAGGTGCTGGACAACATGGAAGAGTTTGCAGACCTTCTGTGGAACAGCCTGAATGGGGAAAATAAAGTGTCATTATTTGTCCGTTACATTGATATCGAGACAGGTAACTATGAGACAAAGATCGTGAATAAGAACAAATAAGGAGCGTAAAGACAGATGAAAGAATTAGAATTGAAATACGGATGTAACCCGAACCAGAAACCTTCAAGAATTTACATGAACGACGACAGAGAGCTTCCAATCAAGGTGCTCAGCGGACGTCCAGGATATATTAACTTCCTGGATGCGTTTAATGGATGGCAGCTGGTATCAGAACTGAAGAAAGCGACAGGACTTCCAGCCGCAACTTCATTCAAGCATGTATCACCAGCCGGAGCAGCTGTTGGTCTTCCATTGTCAGAGACACTGGCGAAGATTTACTGGGTAGATGATCTTGGAGAGCTCTCTCCACTTGCATGTGCTTATGCAAGAGCGCGTGGCGCAGACCGTATGTCTTCTTTCGGTGACTTTATTTCTCTGTCTGACGTCTGTGACGTTGATACAGCGCGCCTGATCAAGAGAGAGGTATCTGATGGAGTGATCGCACCGGGATATGAGCCGGAGGCACTTGAACTTCTGAAACAGAAGAAAAAGGAAATTACAATATTATTCAGATTGATCCGGATTATGTGCCTGCACCGTTAGAGCACAAGGAAGTATTCGGAATTACATTTGAGCAGGGAAGAAATGAACTGAATATCGATAAAGATTTCTTCTCAAATGTTGTGACAGATGTGAAAGAGATCCCGGATGCAGCGAAGATCGATCTTGCTATTTCCATGATTACACTGAAATATACACAGTCTAACTCTGTATGTTATGTAAAAGATGGACAGGCAATCGGAATCGGTGCCGGACAGCAGTCAAGAATCCACTGTACACGTCTTGCCGGACAGAAGGCAGATAACTGGTGGTTACGTCAGAATCCGAAGGTACTTGGACTTCAGTTCAAGGATGGAATCGGACGTGCAGACAGAGATAATGCGATCGATCTTTACATCGGAGAGGAATATATGGATGTTCTCGCAGATGGTGTCTGGGAGAATACATTTAAGGTAAAACCGGAAGTATTTACGAGAGAAGAGAAGAGAGCATGGCTGGACCAGCTGACAGGTGTTGCGCTTGGCTCTGATGCATTCTTCCCATTCGGTGATAATATTGAGCGTGCACATAAGAGTGGTGTAACTTATATTGCACAGCCAGGTGGATCAGTGCGTGATGATAATGTAATTGCTACATGTAACAAATACGGCATGGCAATGGCATTTACAGGAATCCGTCTGTTCCATCATTAGAAACTTAAGATAAGATGATAAAAGAACCGGGACTTTTGGTGAAGAACCGGCGGTATAGAAAGGCTGAAATATTATGGTGATAGAGACAAGAAGCCCGGAAGAGACATTTGCAGTCGGTAAAAGTCTTGGTGAAAAAGCATTCCCAGGTCAGGTGTTAACCCTGACCGGGGATCTTGGAGTTGGGAAAACGGTCTTTACTCAGGGACTCGCAGAAGGACTTGGGATTGAAGAACCGGTGAATAGTCCGACATTTACCATCGTTCAGGTTTATGAAGAAGGGCGTCTGCCCTTCTATCATTTTGATGTCTACAGAATCGGTGACATTGAAGAGATGGACGAGGTGGGATTTGAAGAATACGTGATGGGAGAAGGTGTCTCACTGATCGAGTGGGCGAATCTGATTGAAGAGATTCTTCCGGAACGTCGGACAAATATTCTGATCGAGAAGGATCTGACACAGGGATTTGATTATCGTCGGATCACAATCGAGGAACAATAACGATAAAAAATTAGAAGAATGGAACAAAGAGAAGGCTGTTGATACAGAGAACATTTTTACAGCAGCTGACAGAGGAAGGAAGCAAGACCATGAGAGTATTGGCGATAGACAGCTCAGGACTGACAGCAACGGTTGCAGTCGTTGAGGATGAACAGACAATTGCGGAGTATACCGTGAATTATAAGAAGACACATTCGCAGACACTTCTGCCGATGATTGATGAGGTAAAGAAGATGATCGATCTGGATCTGTCCAGCATTGATGCCATTGCTGTGTCAGGAGGACCGGGCTCTTTTACCGGGCTTAGAATCGGATCTGCTACTGCGAAAGGGCTGGGACTTGCTCTTGGAAGACCTCTGATCCATGTTCCGACAGTGGATGCACTGGCCTATAATGTTTATGGATGTGGCGACTTGATCTGCCCGATCATGGATGCCAGAAGAAAACAGGTTTATACAGGATTGTATTCATTTTCACATGAAGTGAAAGATGGAACACATCTGACAGAGGCTACATTTCATGTGGAAGAACAGCAGATGGCGATTGCAGTAGAAGAGTTGATCGGTAAACTGAATGCGTATAAACGTCCGGTTGTATTTTTGGGAGACGGAGTACCAGTGTATCGCCAGATGCTTGAAGAGGGACTTGAAGTCCCGTATTCATTTGCCCCATCATATATGAACCGTCAGAGAGCGGCTGTAGTAGGAGCACTTGGTATTGCGTATTATTATGCAGGAAAATATGAGACAGCAGAGGCGCATAAGCCGGATTATCTGCGTGTGTCTCAGGCAGAGCGCGAACGTGCGCAGCGCGAAAAGGAAGCAAAGACAGAAGTGCGTGAGATGACGATTGAAGACGGTGCTGTAGTTGCTGAGATTGAGCACCAGTCATTTTCTGATGCCTGGAGCGAGAAGGCGATTCTAGAGACACTGGAACAGAACAATAGTGTCTGCTTTGTTGCGGAAAAAGCAGGGAAAAGAGTAGGATATCTGCTTGGTTATACTGCAGTTGATGAAGTGGAGATTGCAAGAATCGCAGTGATTGATGAGATGAAACGTCAGGGGGTTGGTCATGCATTAATGCTAGCTTTGAAGGCGTGGAGTAAAGAACATCAGATTGCAAAGGTTCTGCTGGATGTAAGAGAAAGCAATCAGGCGGCAGGAGCATTTTATACGAGAGAAGGATTCGTAAACGATGGAGTCCGCAAAGCATTCTATCAGGATCCGAAGGAAGATGCAGTACTGATGAGTCTGGAAATAGATAAATAACCAGCAGTTTCCAGTGGAAATTGCGAAAACTGTTTTGTATAATTGAGGCGTAACAAAGGAAGAAAACAGGAATATTCCGTTTTTGTAAATTACAATGATGAGTAACAACATAATTGCTGCTCACAGGAGGAAAACGTATGCGCCAGTATCAGTTGAAAGAAACAAAAGAAATTACGAAAATTATTTGTAACCGGTGTGGAAAAGAAACAAAAGTTGTGAGTGGGATTCCGAAAAGAGAGATGCTTCATGTAGAGCATACCTGGGGCTATTTTTCTGGAAAAGATGGAGAAAGCTGCAGTTTTGATCTGTGCGAGGAGTGTTTTGATGAAATTACAAAGGGGTTCCTCATTCCAACCGAATGTAAAGATGAATGAAAGAGTCTGGTTTGCAGTTTCGGGCAAACCGTAATGGACCAGAAGATAGAGGAATATTATGTTAGATGTATGTTTGCTTGGAAGTGGTGGGATGATGCCGCTTCCTTATCGTTTCCTTACTTCCTTAATGACAAGGTTTAACGGAAGCAGTCTGATGATTGACTGCGGAGAAGGAACACAGGTAGCTGTAAAAGAGAAGGGCTGGAGTTTTAAACCAATCGATGTGATCTGTTTTACTCATTATCATGGGGATCATATCAGTGGACTTCCGGGTCTTCTACTTACAATGGGAAATGCAGACCGTAGGGAACCGTTGACACTGATCGGACCGAAAGGTCTTGAAAGGGTTGTCAGTTGCCTGCGCGTAATTGCGCCGGAACTGCCATTTCCAATCATTTATCAGGAGATTCAGGGAGCGGAGCAGACATTTGAGTTAAATGGATACCGGTTGAAAGCATTTCGTGTGAACCATAATGTACTTTGCTATGGTTATACGATTGAAATTGACCGCGCCGGTAAGTTTGATGTGGAGCGTGCCCGTGCAAATGAGATTCCGCAGAAATACTGGAGTCGCTTACAGAACGGAGAAACTGTAGAAAGTGAAATGGGAATTTTGACACCGGATATGGTGCTCGGTCCACAGAGAAAAGGAATTAAGCTGACTTATACAACAGATACAAGGCCGACAGATTCGATTCGTGAGAACGCGAAAGATTCTGATCTTTTCATCTGTGAAGGCATGTATGGAGAGAAAGAGAAAGCAGCGAAGGCAGTAGAGTATAAGCATATGACATTTTATGAAGCGGCGGAACTGGCGAAAGAAGCGAATGTTGGCGAGATGTGGCTGACACATTATAGCCCGTCACTTACAAAGCCGGAACATTATATGAATGATGTGAAAAAGATATTCCCTCGGGCGAAAGCTGGAAAGGATGGAATGTCTGTTGATCTGATGTTTGAAGATTGAGAGGGATAGAAAATGAGTGAAAGTAAAGAGATTAATATACTGGCGATCGAAAGTTCCTGTGATGAGACGGCGGCAGCAGTAGTACGAAACGGGCGAGAAGTGCGCTCAAATATTATTTCTTCTCAGATTGATCTGCACAAATTATACGGTGGTGTTGTGCCGGAAATTGCATCAAGAAAGCATATTGAGAAGATTAATCAGGTGATTGAAGAGGCACTTAGTGAAGCAGGGACAACATTAGATGAGATTGACGCAATCGGTGTAACTTATGGACCGGGGCTTGTAGGAGCCCTGCTTGTTGGCGTGGCTGAAGCAAAAGCAATCGCATGGGCGAAAGATATTCCACTGGTTGGAGTGCATCATATAGAGGGACACATTTTCTGCCAATTATATCGAACATCCGGATCTTGAGCCACCGTTTGTATGCCTTGTTGCATCCGGCGGACACACACATCTTGTGTGCGTGAAAGAATATGGAAAATATGAGATCCTCGGAAGAACCAGAGATGATGCAGCGGGTGAAGCTTATGATAAAGTGGCTCGTGCAATCGGGCTCGGTTATCCGGGCGGTCCAAAGATTGACCGTATTGCCAAAGAGGGGAATCCGGATGCAATCCAGTTCCCAAAGGCAAAGGTAAATGATGCAGAGTATGATTTTAGTTTCAGTGGACTGAAATCAGCGGTATTGAATTATATTAATGGCTGTAAGATGAAAGGTGAGACATTTGATCCTGCCGATCTTGCGGCATCTTTCCAGAAGGCAGTAGTAGAAGTTCTTGTGGGAAATTCAATGCGTGCAGCAGAAAAACTCGGCATGAAGAAATTTGCGATCGCAGGTGGTGTTGCATCTAATTCAGACTTCGTGAAGCGATGGAAGAAGCTTGTGAGAAACGTGGAATGAAATTCTACCGTCCGTCACCGATTTACTGTACAGATAATGCGGCAATGATCGGAGCAGCGGCTTATTATGAATACCTTGCCGGAACTCGTTCGGGATGGGATTTGAATGCTGTGCCGAACCTGAAATTGGGTGAACGTTAAGATAGTTGATTTACGTGTCAGTTATTTGAATAACAAAGAGATATGAACAGGATTTTGTGATGAGTTGTGAATAACTTTGCAAAATCCTGTATTTAATGTGAATAACAGGAGAGAAAAATGGAGAAGAAATATTGTACAGCAGTTGTTCTTGCTGGTGGAAGTGGAAAAAGAATGGGGACAAAAGTTCATAAACAGTACTTGATGCTGAAAGGCTATCCTGTACTTTATTATTCTCTGAAAGCATTTCAGGATTCCTCATGGATTGATGAGATCGTTCTTGTCAGTGGTACAGGTGAAGAAGAATATTGTCAAAAAGAAATCGTAGAAAAATACGGTTTTTCAAAAGTACGCAAAATTGTATCAGGAGGAGCAGAGCGATATAATTCTGTCTGGAATGGTCTGCAGCAGATCACAGAAAAAGACGGGTTCGTATATATTCATGACGGGGCAAGACCGTTTGTGGATGATGCGATGATTGAGCGTGCTTATCGATGTGTGGAAGAAACAAAAGCATGTGTTGCCGGCATGCCTGTAAAGGATACAATCAAAGTCGTGGACGAAAAGAATTATGTGAAAGGCACACCGGAGCGAAAAACACTCTGGCTTGTTCAGACACCACAGGTTTTTAATATCCAGCTGATCAAAGAAGCTTATCAGAAATTAATCAACGAGAAAATTGAAAATGCGACAGATGATGCGATGGTAGTCGAGCAGATGATGGGACATACTGTTAAATTATACCCCGGAGCATATGAAAATATAAAAATCACAACACCGGAAGATCTTCTTGTGGCGGAAGCGTTTCTGTAGGAATATACAAGGGAACTGTCTTATGTTTATTCCTTAATTTCAAAAAAATGTAAAACAGGTCAAGGAAACTTGCTCAAAAGCATGACTGGGAATCGAGATACTTAAGAAAAGAGGGGGATTTTTCGATGTTGTAAAGTGTGGAAAAAGCCCTAAATCAAGGAAAACAAAGAAAATTAAAAAAATGTAAAAAAAAATGAAAAAAAAGGTGTTGACATTTAGGTCTACCTTATGATAAGATTATCAGCGTCGCAAGTGAAACGACAACAACTTAATAAGAATTGCTAATCGGCAATGATTAGGTATTATGGAGAGGTATCGAAGTGGTCATAACGAGGCGGTCTTGAAAACCGTTTGTCCGAAAGGGCGCGTGGGTTCGAATCCCACCCTCTCCGTTTTTTATGGAGAAGTACCCAAGCTGGCCGAAGGGGCTCCCCTGGAAAGGGAGTAGGTCGTTAGTAGCGGCGCGAGGGTTCAAATCCCTCCTTCTCCGTTTGTTTTATGAAAGCTCATAAAACTTTTTAAAAAAAAGTTCTTGACAAACAAAAACAGCTATGTTAATATAAACAAGCTGTCGCTTGAAAAGAACGACACAAACAAAGAACCTTGATAACTGAACAATAGACAACAACAA
>ENA-OPYW01000063-OPYW01000063.1-human-gut-metagenome-genome-assembly--contig:-NODE-63-length-13296-cov-1.144962_pt1 | contig 13296 bp, 12 predicted proteins | sample MGYA00242473_ERZ504483 | MGnify/ENA primary metagenome ERZ504483 (study PRJEB26092, sample SAMD00036221) | human gut metagenome | host: Homo sapiens | study: EMG produced TPA metagenomics assembly of...
CTCTTCTGGAGTTTTCAAGTAACCTATGCCTTGCAGAGTTAAAAGCATTTTTAAGTATCTTAATAGGCAAAATCCTATTGTAAAGTGTGAGAAATTAATATTTATTCGTTTGTATTTGGGTAAAAAATGAAAATAAATCCCCTTTCATTTTGTTTTTTGCCAGTTTCTTCGTACCTTTGCGCATGGATTCGGCAGGAGCCGCTTCCAGACATTTTAGTAAAAACAAAGCATTGACTATTATTGTGGTCTTCCAGAAAAAGCCTAGGAAACTTTCTTTCTGAATATACGACCGCACCAATAATGGTTGGCTTCATCTGTGGTAAGCATAGGTGAGCCTCTCGTCAAATATGTAGAGTCAATGTTCATGCCCGATATAGGGTGTGAGCATTCTTATATTTGACGGTGGTTCAGACATTTCCTAGGCTTGCCACGGAAGACCTTAAGAATCGTTCACACCCTTCTTTTTGTGTCTCTTGGTGAGTAGCCTGGTGATAGTTGGATGCAGCTATTAATAACTATCAGAATATGGCAGACAATATTGATGAATTACATCGGAAAATAAAAGATTTGGAGGGTGAAGTGGCTTATCTTAATGCTCAGCTGAAGCAAGATAACCGTTTTGGACTTCATTGGATAGATGTGCCTGAAGCTTTTGAAGCTGGAGGAGAAAATGCTATTCCGATTCTTGAAGAAGTACCAGATCTTTCCATCACGAAAGATGATGGAAAACCTACTCATATACTCATAGAAGGTGATAATTATCATGCTCTTACTTGCCTTAATTATACGCATCAAGGTAAGGTAGATGTAATTTATATTGATCCTCCTTATAATACGGGTAGTGATGGGGGGGGGGTTTACGTATAAGGATAAGAGATTCCTAGATAAATATCCTGATGGGGCAAAAGTTCCTTCAAACCATCCACTAAGGCATAGTTCTTGGCTTTCGTTTATAGCTAAACGCTTAAAGTTGGCAAAAAGTCTTTTATCTGATAGGGGAGTAATTTTTATTTCTATAGATGATAATGAGTTTTCAAAGTTACGAGAATTATGTGATCAAATTTTCGACTCTACAAATTTTGCAGCTGTCTTTTTATGGAAAAGAACAGATACACCACCTTCTTTGTCGAATAAAGTAAGACGAAAATTAGAGTATGTCTTATGTTATACATCAAGACCTCTTCCTAAACGGCAGTTTGTTCAGGGTTATGTGGATGGAGATGATGCCCCTTTGTTGAATGCAGGTAATCCTATTGGTACTTTAGAGTTTCCTATAGGTTCTGTACATTTCAACATAGCCGATGGTGTGTATTCTGCATCTGATGACAAAAAAATAAAATTGTTGGATGAGGTGGTGGTAAAGAATGGTTTGAATGCCAAAAAGTTTAGAGCTTCAGGTCATTTTAAATGGGGCAGAATAATTTGATGAACGAAATAGGGAATGGTACATACTGTTTGATTAAAAGTAAGTTGTTTTCTATACGTTATCAAAAGGCTAATAAGTCGTATAAAATACCCTCTAACATAATAGATTCTCAAGTAGGAGTTGGAACAAATGAGGATGCAAAGAAGGAATTGCGCAGTATCGGTTTGGTGGGAAGTTTTGATTATGCAAAGCCACTTTCCTTAATAAAATATTTGGTAAAAATGGGATTCTATGAAGATAAAAACATTTGCGTCATGGATTTCTTTGCTTGGTACTGGTACTACGTTACTAGGCTGTTATGCAATTGAATGAAGAAGATGGTGGAACTAGACAATGTATCTTGTGTCAATCTAACGATGATGAGGATAAGTGTGTTCTTCTTTTACTTATCCGCGAGTTTCTGCTGCAATAAAAGGCTATGTAGCTCACAATAATTTGACGGAAGAGTTGTGTCGCATAAAACTTACAACAAAGAATATTTTGAAATCCGAAGACTTGTTGTCTCAGATTAGAGAAATACAATTAGATAACGAAAAAAATTATGAGTCGTTTAAGACTTTAATAAAAGAAGATGCCTTAGTGTTGGAAGGAACTCATAAAATGAATGCTGATGTCCCGCCTCTCGGCAATTCTCTCAAGTACTATCGCACTTCTTTCGTAGGAACAAGTACGGCTAATCAGGCTACAGACTATGACAAGACAATCCTTGCCCAAAAGGCTGGATGTCTGCTGGCCTTGGCTGAGAATACGCTTTACGAAATGAAGAAAACTGATAGCTATCAGATATTCAAGGACAAAAATCGTGATGTATGGACGGCAATCTATTTTAAAGAAGATTATCGCCCGAAATATTTCAACGAATTTGTTTATGAAGTAGAGCAGCTTCAGGGCGTGAAGAATGTATATATTTTCAGTTGGGGCGACGTCAGTTCTTTCGATTCCTATTTCGAATATCTTTCTGGGGTAAATCTGAAGAGCATTCCTCAGCCTATCCTCGATATTTACAAATCTTTAAATGCTTAAGAAAGTATGGAACAGATACCTTTTCAGATAGAAGCCGTTGATAAACTGGTGGCTAATATAAAGCGATTATGGGGACATGGAGATCGCCAGATTCCTGTTGTTCTGAAAGCTCCTACAGGAAGCGGTAAGACTTATATGACTCAGAAGATGATTTGCGAGATGGCAGAACAGCCAGATTGGGATAGAGAGGTGGCTTATGTATGGATCACATTCTCCGACGACCTCGCCATGCAGAGCAAGCATAAGTTTGATGTCTACTTCTCTACGAGTAAGCATGGGCGATTGTTGACGATAGAAGATTTTAGCCTTGGGGCTCTGCAGAAAAACGATGTGCTTTTCATCAACTGGCAAAAACTGGTGAGCGAGAAAGCAGGAAACCGTATTTACAGACGACCGGAAAATCCAGATGAGCGACATGAGAGTAGAGTATACTTCGAGGATTTTGTAGAGAATACCCATGCCAACGGCGTGGAAATAGTATTCATAATCGACGAGTGCCATCTTAATGTAACCGAAGCTGCTAATCGTGACGTGATTAGCAAACTCGACCCGAAAATCTGCATTCATGTCTCTGCTACTCCGCCTCCTGAAGTGATGGTAAAAGCTGCAGATTATGACTCGAATGTGGTAATAAAGCATGAAGATGTGGTAGCACAAGGGCTGATTAAGGAGAGCATCGTTACCCAGACGAAAGAGGATTTGGATAAATATCAAGGCGAAGATGAAGATCATGTCCTGCTGAAACTTGCTATCGAAAAGCGCAGGGAACTTAAAGCGGAGATTGAGGCCTTCGGCAAAAACGTCAATCCGCTAGTTATTATCCAGTTGCCAATGATGATGAAACCTTGATAGAACAGGGCAGCCTACCAAGGAAGAGATTACGAAAGAATATCTTATCTCGCAGGGGGTAAAGGCAAACAGAATTGCATCTTGGTTTACTGGTAAGGCTAAGCCTGAGGGGCTGGAACGGAATGATAGCGAATACGAATACCTTCTGTTTAAAACCGCAGCCGGTACAGGTTGGGATTGTCCCCGTGCTCAGGTTCTGGTCATGTTTCGTGATATTAAATCTGAAATTTTCAGTACTCAGACCATCGGTAGAATTCTCCGTGTTCCAATCATGCACGAAGAAGTGTCTAAGGTTTTCCGTAATGGTTATCTTTATACCAACTTCTCGCGCAAAGCTGTAACAGAGGCTGATTATGGTGGAATGGGCAACAAGCCAAAAACGCTTATCTCTTACAACAAAAAGGGGGAAGACTACATCATCGACCCGAATCTGATGACAGATATGCTGTCGCGTGTAGATTATGGAGATTTGGGTAAATCGGGTGAATTCCAACAATGTCTGTTTGATACATTCAATCGCTATTTCGGCATTACTGATGAGGATGTGTTTGATGATGTTGTAAAAAGGAAACTAGAAACTAAAGGACTCTACTTGAAGGGAAATTTAGCGCATGAGATAGTTTCAGATGCTCAATTCTATGATTACGAAAATATTGGAATCAACCTCAAGGAAGCTAAAGGGGTAGAGCGCGAGTGGAGTAGGAGTGATGTGCAGAAACTCTTTACTTTCACTTTGGTGGAAATCCTGCGTTCGCAATCAGATAATGATTGCAAGGTGGGAAACATCGTGCGTTCTGTACCAACTTTGAAAAGTGCCATACGCTTGTGGTTCAAGTATTATGCTCTGAAGAATGAAGACGAAGATAAATGGTATCGTATTTTCTTGCATGATGCATTAAACGGTTCTGCTTCAAGTATATTCAGACGTCTTATCACAGAAACGCTTAAGGCATACCATCCTTTGCTCGAAGAACAACTACGTAAGCGCAGAGAGGAAAACCGAAAGCGGCAGAGTGTTCCTTTTGTATTGAAGAAGATGTATTCTTATACAGAAGAACATGATGAGTTGACGGAGCAGAAAAGTCTGTTGCATCCTTTCTTCTTGGGCCAAAACTATACTGGCAGAAAAACGGAAGAGAGCTTTTACAAGTATCTTGAGGGTCAGGATGGTATAGAATGGTGGTTTAAGAATGGAGATAGCGGTAAGGATTGGCTTGCCATTCGTTATTTCAGCGAAGAACGCAACGAAGAAGCACTTTTCTATCCCGACTGGATTTTCAAAAAGAAGGATGGTACTATCGGCATCTTTGACACCAAAGGAGGTCAGACGGCTGCATCTAAAGACACGAAAAACAAGGCTGAGGCTTTGCAGAAGCGTCTTTCTATGTTGAACAACTTGGCTGAAGGCAGAATAAATTACGTTGGCGGTATTGTAATAGCTGCTAATGGTACATGGTATTATAATGATAATGAGGAATATGCCTATCAGCCTGGTAGTACAGATGGTTGGAAATTGATGCAGGATATGTTTGATGTGCTTATGGATGGGGACAGCTTGAATACAGCAATTCTTCATAGCATCTCTCCTTCCGATCGCTTCACCCGTTTCCTCCCTCTGTATTCCATCCAGGCTGCCTGCGGCTACTTTGATAAATATGAGGAGCCGGAGACGGAAGGATGGGTGGATGTATCCTCATTACCATTCACTCCGAATAGGGAAATGTTCGTGGTTCACGCTAAAGGCAACTCTATGCTGCCGAAAATTAAGGATGGAGATTTATGCGTGTTTGAACGTTATCATGGAGGTTCGAGGGAGGGAGAAATCGTACTCTCGCAGGTGAATGAATATTACGAGGAATATGGCGGAAAATATACCATCAAAAAGTTTCATAGCGAGAAAACTGTGAACGAAGAAGGGGTGGAAGTTCATTCAAAAATAGAACTGCAGCCACTCAATAAAGATGGCTTCCAGGCCATAGAAATCCCGGAAGATAATGAAGCCAAGATTGCTACCATCGGCGTTTTGAAATACATTATCTGCTAAAGATAAAAGGGCAAAAGCATTACCTTGTCAATATATGGTATGATGCTTTTGCCCTTTCTTTCTGTATGTCTTTTCTTCCACTACCTTTTCTTCCGTTTTATTTATTCCACCTCCTCGCACATCGCCATCTCTGCTCCCCGGTAAATCACAACGAGCTGATGAGCTTCGTGGTTTTCACGGATTTGTGCACGATGTCGCTATTGGCGTAGCGCCTTATCTGGGCTGAGGCTTCCTCGAAGAGATGGTTCAGCTGCTCATCGCTGGTGCCCGGCTTGCAATATTTCAATTCCACGATGTAGGAATCTTCTATGTCCTTATAGATGTCGCAGAGGGGCAGCAGGAAGATGTCGGCATAACCGCCATCGTTGTCAAGTTCAGAAATAGGACGGTAGAACTTGCATTGGCTCGTCATCGCCAGAGTGAAACCATGAACGTAGCTTCGCCCTTCTGCTTGTCGCGCTGGGAGGAGAAGCGTTTCAGACAATCGGCTATGTAGGCAAAGTAGGGCTTGAATGCGCCTTCGTAAGCCAACTTGCTCTCCAGCTGGGTCTTGTCGTATTGCTCAAAGGTGAGGTCGTCCTCTTTGTAAGTATCCAGCAGATAGGTGTACATCTGGTCGCGCACCACCTCGTTGGGAACCACAAAGCGGGTATTGCCCTGGTAGGTGCCGTCTATCGTTACCATGCCGAAATAGAAGAGCAGACTCAGGAAATTATCTGGGTCGTTGATGCGCTCGGCAGGGAAATTCTCCATCAGGGTTCCCGTGGTGAATCCCCTGGTCACGATATCCTGTATGATGCTGGCATCGTGGGCAAACTCCTTGTCATGGCGGATGAGCATGCGAATCTTGTCGTAGTCGATGCGGATGTTGGTTTCCACCAGTTTCTTCGGAATATCATAATCGTTGCGGATGTAATTATCTACAAAGTAGAGCACCATCACGGAGTTGTACATGGTTGTGTTGCCGTACTTTTCTTCTGAGAAGCAATAATTGTCGTACCATGGCTTCATCACTTCTATCAGCTCATCCACGCTATGGCGGAATGGCAGCACGCTGGCGTAATAAGCAGCATCTGGCGCACTTCCTCCTCGGTGAATCCCACCATTTCGTTGAACTCCGGAGACAGGGAATAGTTGGTACCGATGTTGAAACCGCTGGTCAGATCGTCCATTGTTACGGGACTTACTCCTGTAACGAAAACTCTGCCCAGTGAATCTCCTGCGGCTCCCTTGATTGTGTCGAAGAAATGTCGTAGATATCCCTCACCGTGAGTCTGCTCGCGGTATCGTTTTTCATGCTCCTTGTGGGCAAGAATCTGATTGGTAAAGTGGTCGTATTCGTCGATGAAGAGATAAATCTTCAAGCCTGCTTCAGCACATTTGTCGCATAGAAATCCCAATTGGGCAACGGCATCTTCCTTTTGGTTCATCTCTTCCTTTATGTCCGGTGGCAAAAGGTGGGCGTATCTGCTGCAGAAGGAATTGAACTTGTTGTTGCAATGGGCATCAAGTCCTTTTTTATAATTATCCAATCCTGCTGAAATCATGGCAAAATTCAGGTGAAGGATGAGATAGCTGTTGCGTTCAGGGGTAGGATTCTCTCCGATGTAAAGCTTGCCGAAGAGGCTTTCAAACTTATCCTTCTTGTTGATGTCGTAATAGTTTTCGAGCATGGAGAGGGTAAGGCTCTTGCCGAAACGGCGAGGGCGAATGAAGAAGAAATACATGTTAGATTCTTCTATTTTCTCTATGAATGGGGTCTTGTCAACATAGTAACAATCTCTTTCCATTACATCCTCAAAGTTCTGCATTCCGTAAGGGATGCGCTTGCGATAGATTCGCTTTTGTCTTTCTATTTTTGCCATAATCGGAACCTGCTTTTTGTTTTTATGCCGCAAAGTTAAGATTATTATTTGGAATAAGCAAAGTTTTTGGGGCTTTTTCTTGGTGGTTTATCAGAAAATGAGTAGTTTTGTGGGCGTGAATCAAATAGATAACGAATAAGACAATGGATAAGACAACGACTCAAATTACGATGCTCGGAACGGGAAATGCTACGGTTTCCCAAATTTATAATACCTGTTTTGTGCTCCAAACTCCCAGCACCCTGATGCTGGTGGATGCGGGCGGAGGAAACGGAATACTGGCGCAGCTGAAGAAGGTGAATGTTCAGATTTCTGATATTCATCACCTCTTCGTTACCCATGCGCATACCGACCACGTGTTGGGTGTGATCTGGGTAATCCGTATGGTGGCACAATGTAAGGGATATGAGGGATTGCTGCATGTGTATGGAAACGATAAGGTGATAAAGGTGATCAAGACCATCATCGACATGATTCTTGCTAAGAAGCAACTGGCTAAGGTGGCTGAAAGGGTGGTGTTCCATCAGTTGGAAGATGGCGATTGCTTCGAAGTGGGGGATATGAAGTTGGAATGCTTTGATATTCAGTCTACTAAGGAAAAACAGTTCGGATTCCGAGCAGAGTTGCCTTCTTCTGATGAATCGGATAAGCCTTTGGTCTTGGCGTGCCTGGGTGATGAACCTTATAACGAGCAGAACCGACGCTACATAGTGGGGGCTGACTGGATGATGTGTGAGGCGTTTTGTCTCTATGCCGACCGCGATACGTTCAAGCCTTATGAGAAATGCCACAGTACGGCGCTTGATGCCGGAAAACTGGCGGAGGAACTGGGCGTGAAGAATCTTATCCTGTATCATACGGAGGAGAAAACACTCGCTAATCGTAAAGAAAATTATACTCGTGAAGCTGCCGAGAACTTCAAGTAGAATCTTCGTTCCGGATGATTTGGAGGTGATAGAGCTGTAGAATTTCTTTCTTTATAATTGTGGGCTTAATCAGTTTTGATCCGGTAGGAAAATCTTGGTTACTTCCCGCTCCCCGAAATCTATCATGCGTTGAAGAGACTCACTTTTTCCGCCTTTCTGAGGTCTTCTAGTGTGAGGTCGGCTTCCAGGATGATGCCGGCTTCCAGGAGCTGGGCACGTTTGGTTCCCTGGAGCAGGGGATGCTTGGGGGTGAGCCATCTGTTGCCATCAAAAAGGGCGAGATTGGTGAAGGAGGTATCGGTAATGAGCCCGTTCTTTACAATGATGATTTCATCGCAATCGTCCTTCTGGGCTACCAGGGCGTTGAGCGCACTTCGGTCTGTGCTCTTATAGGTGTAGTCGATATTATTATCCTCTACCACCTTGAGGGAATGAATCTCCTTCATCTTGTAGGGGGCGTACTCGATGGCTTCCACGCCCTGGGTGCCATAAACTACTCGTGCCTTGTAAAGGTTCATTTCCTCTTTTGGGAAAATGAGGGATGAGAGTTTTATTTCTTCAGATGCGAGGGTTGGAAAGAACCTGCGGATGGTTCTCTCCATTCTTGCCTGATGATAGGGCAGGGCCAGAGCCTTGCCGTTCTTGATCTTTATTGTTTCTATAAATTGCTGTTTCATAATCTCTTTTATTTTTTCTAAGATGAAAGGTGGATTTAAAACGGAAGATAGATTTTCTGAATCACTTCCTCGTATTCCCTCCGGCAATCGCTCTTCGAAGTGATGCCGCCGCCTGCCTTGAAATACAATTTTCGGCTTTCCTTCGGCTTCTTTCCTTCGTTTGCCTTGAAATTCTTTTCTCCGTCGGCTTCAGAATCAATCGGCGAAGTTTCTTCTTCTATGAATCTTATCATGACGGCAGAGTTGAGTTCGCCCTGGTCGTAGATTCCCATGATGCCCGTGTAGAAGCCGCGGTCGTAGCCTTCTGCCTCTTGGATAATCTGCATGGTTTTATCTTTCGGGGCACCCGTGATGGAACCGGCTGGGAGCTGGGCATCGAGGATTTCGCCCAGATGGTGCGGGTAATCTTCGGGCAGGCGACCGCTGATTTCTGAACTGGTTTGCAGGATGTCGCCCTTGTTGGTGTGCAGCACGTCGACGTAACGGTATTTATCTACCCTTACATCTTCTGCCACCCGGCTCAGGTCGTTTCTTATCAGATCTACGATGGTGGCGTGTTCTGCCGCCTCTTTCCGGTCTTCCATCAGCAGCTTTTCGGCATTGGGGAGGGATGCATCCAGGTTCTTCATGGGATAGGAGTAGATTCTTCCGCCCTTGATTCTGACGAAGGTTTCGGGCGAAAAGCAGACGAAGGGGGGTGAGATTCTCTTCTATGTTCTCTTCTTTCAGATGAGCTTTATCTTCTGCTTGAGTTCTCTTTCTTCTGAGCAGCAGTTTATACTTCCCTTTTGCACGATGGAAAATTTCTTCTAATGAAAGATTGCAGCTCACGGGAACCCGGTTGGTGAGATTCGTAAGATAGCTGTTGCCCGCCATAATGTTGCTCTTCACGATGTTGAAGCTTCGCTCATAATCGTTATAAAGGGGCGGGGTTATCTGCCAAGAAATAGGAGAGTCCAAAGGAGTTCCTTTGAAAAACTTTTTCTCCGAAATCTCCTTTGGAATCTCCCTTGAAATCTCCTCGTAAATTCTTTTAGAATCCCCCATTTCTTTCGAATGGTTTTCTCGTCCAGTTACCTCTTCCTTCGAAATCGAAGAGGCATTCTTCGGGATTTATATCTGATAGCTTGCGGATGAAGGCCTCGTCTGCCTGGTAGTTGATGACAAAGAGAAAAGGCTCTTTCTGGCTTGCCAATCGGTTGATTTTATCTATGATTTTCTGTTTCATGTCTGCAAAGATACTGCTTTTATTTAGAAAGACAAAAGATTGGTTACAGATTTTTGTTTGATGGGACGTCTTCTCCACACGCCCTGAAAGGGCGTGTGGAGCATATTTAATAGGCTTTCCCTGCCTTTTTTAATACGCTTCTCCCTGCTCTATTTCTTCCTGCGTAATGCGCTTGCGGTCGATGGCGCGCCAGGCAAAAACGATGTAGGCGAGCACGAATGGGATGAGGAGGGAGACTATCGCCATGGTGCGGAGCGTGAACTCGCTGCTACAGCTGTTGGCGAGAGTGAGCGAACTCTGAAGGTCGATGTTGGATGGATAGTAGGCGGTATTGTTCCAGCCGGCTATCAGCAGCAGAACCAGCACGGTAAGCACGGTTCCGATGCCCGTAAACCAGATTCCCTTTCTATACTGCACGCTCCTCGATGACTTGAAAATGCCGAAAAGAACGAGTACTACACCTATTAATAATATTACAAGCAAGATTGGCATCTCCAGGAGATTGTGAAGATACTTCATACTCTCAATCGTAATGCCGGAAGAAGAAGTGCTGAATCCATCTTTTACCAGCAATCTGATGAGGAATGGCAGGAAGAACAATAGGAAGAGGAGGGCATTCCATGGCAACTGGCGGGTGCGAGCGCTCCTGAATCTGTCTGGTGCTCGATGTTGTTCTTGATGTAGAGCATGCCCAGAATACGGGCTAGCATCAGTACGGCAAGTCCCAGCACTACGTTCCATGGGTCGAGCAGGGCATCAAGACCATGGCTGGCATTTGCCCAGCGGCTGATGACGGGTTGCAGACTGTTGGTAATATTGCCCTTGTCTATCAGGAAATTGCTGCCGTTGAAGAAGGTGGCTACGGCTCCGCCAAGAAGCAGCGGACCCACGATGCCGTTGATAATGAGGCAGATCTGAAAGGGCTTCGGTCCAAGAAAATTACCTATCTTGTTCTGGAATTCATAGCTCACGGCTTGAATCACAAACGAGAACAGGATAATCATCCACAGCCAGTAGGCTCCGCCGAAACTGGTGCTGTAGAACAATGGAAACGAGGCGAAGAAGGCTCCGCCGAAGGTGACGAGTGTGGTGAAGGTGAACTCCCATTTTCGTCCCGTAGAGTTGATGATGAGGCGACGCTCTTCTTCCGTTTTTCCCAAACAGAATATCAAGGTGTTGGCTCCCTGTACAAACATGAGAAACACCAGCAGGGCTCCTAATAATGATACGAGGAACCACCAGTATGATTGCAAAAATTCGTATGTCATAATACTAATGTCATAAAGTTAATTCATAATCTTAAGTTTATCATCTTAAGTTTTTATTCATATTCCGGTCCTTTCTTAATCTGCTTCACCAGGATGCTGATTTCTACGGCAAGCATGGTGGTGAAGAGTGCCAGGAAGATGAAGAAGGTGGTGGCCACGCTGCCTGCCTCGATGTCGGAGATGGCGGCACTTACTGGCAGCAGGTCTTGGATGGTCCAAGGCTGGCGACCGATTTCTGCTACTATCCAGCCCGATTCTGAGGCGATGTAAGCCAGCGGAATCATGATGATGGCGGAAATGAGGAACCATCGGTATTGGGCGATTTCCTTCTTGTAGACGAGGAAGAGGCTGAGGGCGAAGAAGAGAATGAGCAGGCAGCCTACTCCCACCATCAGGCGGAAGGCGTAGAAGCAGATCGGGATGCTCGGTACCAGTTCTTTGGCGTCCTTGATGTAACCATATCCGAAGTATTTCATATTCTCCCTGAGGATAGGGAGCTGGTCTTTCGCCTTCGTTTCGCGATAGGTTTTCAGGGCAACTATCGCCTTCTTGCCCCGGGCTATCTTTTCCTGCACGGATGGTTCCCGGGTGCCATCCTCTTTAGTGTAACCCTTGATAATATCGTTTACGCCAGGCACGTAGCCATCGGCTGTGCGGGTGGCTAAGAACGAGAGCATGTTGGGGATGGCGATGCGCATGGCTGGCTCCTGCTCGTTTTCGTAATCGGGCTGCCGGAAGGGATGAACGGCTGCTATCGCCGTGAGGCTTTCGCCGTTTCCACCATTATATAATGCTTCCATCGCAGCCAGTTTCATCGGCTGCACCTGTGCCACCTGGTAGGCAGAGTTGTCGCCGGTCATCGCAGCCAGCAGGGTGGCGATGAGTCCTACTCCGGCACCCATCTTGATGCTCGCCTTCGCCAGTTGGTTTTCTCTCTTCTTCTGGAGATACCAGCAGCTTACGGCTACTACGAAGGTGGCGCCGATGATCCAGGAGGAAGTAACGGTATGGGTGAACTTGTTGATGGCGAATGGCGAGAGTGCCACATCCATAAACGAAGTCATCTCGAAGCGCATGGTATCGGGATTAAATTCCTGTCCCACCGGATACTGCATCCAGGCGTTGGCTACGAGAATCCACCAGGCAGAAATGGTGGCGCCAAGTCCCGTGAGCCAGGTAGAGGCAAGGTGGAAGCCCCGGCTCACCTTATCCCAGCCGAAGAACATTACGGCTATGAAGGTGCTCTCCATGAAGAATGCCAGGATGCCTTCGATGGCTAGGGGAGCGCCGAACACGTCGCCCACGAACCAGGAGTAGTTGCTCCAGTTGGTGCCGAATTCAAATTCCAGGATGATGCCTGTGGCAACGCCCATGGCGAAGTTGACGCCAAAGAGTTTTTGCCAGAAACGGGTTACGTGCTTCCAGAACGGCTTGTTGGTGCGGTAGTAGCATGTTTCGGCGATGCCCATGATTACTGCCAGTCCCAGGGTGAGCGGCACGAACAGCCAATGGTAGATGGCCGTGAGTGCGAATTGCGCCCTCGACCAGTCGATGGTCGCTGATGTAATGTCTAACAATAGATTTGTCATCATAGTTGAATGGTTTTAGAATTGTTATTATATAATGTTTTTGTATTTCTTTCGATGTGAAGGTTGCGGGGATTCAGAGTCTTATCTGTTCAGAATTTCCTTGGAAACGAAGCCAGCCTTGTCTCCGTTCTTGGCATTCATATTGATAAAATCTGGAAAGAAAAAGAGCTTGAGCACCAGGAAGATGATGGCAAGCTTGATGAGGATGACAGCCCACAACGTCTTGCCCAGGGTCATCGTCCTGAAACCATCGTAATAGAGATGGAAAATTCGGGACAGCAGTCCTTGTTTCATCGGTTTTACATAATTTTATTGTAGATTTGCAGCAGATTTTTTTTAAGAAGGAGTGCTTATGCAGAAGAAAAAGGATAAAAACCTGATGAAAACGGATGTAAAACCGA
>ENA-OPYW01000066-OPYW01000066.1-human-gut-metagenome-genome-assembly--contig:-NODE-66-length-13075-cov-1.280970_pt1 | contig 13075 bp, 14 predicted proteins | sample MGYA00242473_ERZ504483 | MGnify/ENA primary metagenome ERZ504483 (study PRJEB26092, sample SAMD00036221) | human gut metagenome | host: Homo sapiens | study: EMG produced TPA metagenomics assembly of...
TGTAATGTCTTGCATCTGTCCAGCAATGGATTCGAAACTATGAATCTATGGGAGTAAAATGCATTCACATTGAAAGGGAATAAAAAGTATTCCAAAGAATTGAAACAACAAGCAGTCTTAGATTATTTAGCAGGCCATGGTTCTCAAAATGATATTTGCAAAAAATACGGGATCCGTTCAAAAGGTAAGTTACAAACTTGGATAAAGAAGTATAATGGTCATGTAGAATTAAAATCTTCTGGAACAGGAGGAAGCATTGTCATGACCAAAGGAAGAAAAACCACTTTTGAAGAACGGGTTGAAATAGTACAGTATTGTATTGCACATGATCGTAATTATGCCCAAACAGCAGAACAATACCAGGTGTCCTATCAACAGGCTCGCAATTATATAGTCAAATATGAAGCTGGTGGAGTGGAAGCTTTAAGAGATAACCGTGGCAAACGAAAACGTCCCGATGAAATGAGTGAATTAGAAAAGCTGCGTGCTGAAGTTAAAATTTTAAAAGCAGAGAAAGAACGTGCTGAAATGGAGGCATCTTTTTTAAAAAAACTCGAAGAAATAGAGAGGAGGCGGGGCTAAGCCTGGTCCGTCATGAACATATATATCAGGCAATCAAAGAAGAACATGAAGATCATAATTATTCAGTTGCTGCACTTTGTAAACTTGGTAATGTTTCTAGAGCAGCTTATTATAAATGGCTACACAGAGAAATTTCTAAAAGTGAGCAAAAGAATAGGCTTATTGCTGACGAGATAGAAAAGATTCATACAGACTCACCGGATAAAGGCTATCGAAGAATCAGAGATGATTTGGAACGATATCATGGTATTGATGTAAACGATAAACGTGTACTACGCATTTGCCGTAAACTTAATATAAAATCAACTGTCAAGTATTCTAACAACGGATGCACAAGACAGGCTGCAAACCCTCAGTATATAGCGGAAAACATACTTAATCGGGAGTTCACTGCCAAAGCACCAAATGAAAAATGGCTCACTGATGTGACAGAATTCCATTATTATATTGGAATGGAAAAGCATAAAGTTTATCTAAGTGCAATACTGGATCTATATGATAGACGGATTGTTTCGTATGTTATTCGTGATAAGAACAACAATGCTTTGGTGTTTGATACGATAGACAATGCTTTACTTAGAAATCCTGGTGCGCAGCCACTGTTTCACAGTGACAGGGGGTTCCAATATACGAACAGGACATTTCATACAAAACTTGTAAATGCTGGAATAATACAAAGCATGTCGCGAGTTGCTAAATGTATCGACAATGGACCAATGGAAGGGTTTTGGGGAATTCTGAAGAGAGAGCGATACTATGGAAAACGATTCACTGATAGAAGTACTCTCGTAAAAATGATCGAAGATTATATAGATTACTACAACAACAAACGTTTGCAAAGGAATCTTGGAATTTTAACACCAATGGAAAAACATGAAATTTACTTGCAAGCTGCATAAAAACTGCCAGCAGATAAATTTCTGCTGGTAGGAAAAATTTATATTTTTTCAATTGTCTACTTGACGGGGAGCAGTTCAATCGTGAAGCGGCAGCCCCATCCTTTCTGTGTTATTTTCCAGAAAGATAATTTGTACTTTTAGGACAATAGTTGAAGTTCGTGGATGTTGTATGTCAAGTATTGAATTTTACAGCTTTTTACATATAATAAAAGGAAACAATATGAAAACAAACCATATAATGGGCTGCTTTCATAAACAAGTAGTGAATGTAGATTACGAATGTCCGTTTCATTAAAGGAAGGAGTAAGATGAAGAAATTAAAAAAACAATGGAATAAGGTAACGGTACTTTTGCTGACATTTGGGATAGTTTTCGGATTATTTGGGGCAATGCCGGTACAGGCGCAGGATGGAAATGCATCTGGAAGTACAATTTTTGATGTGAAAATCGTCCATACCAATGATATTCATGCACGGGTAGAGGAAGATGATTACAATCAGGTGATCGGAATGGATCGACTGAGTGGAATTGCACAGACATTTACGGAAGGAGCGGACGGTTCGCTGATGCTGGATTCCGGAGATACCTTTCATGGACAACCGATTGCGACACTAGTAAAGGGAGAATCGGTGGCAAAACTGATGAAAGCTTGTGGATATGATGCGATGACCACAGGAAACCATGACTGGAGTTATGGAAAAGAGCGTTTAAAGAGCTGGTGGAATTGCTAATGTCAAAATTTTATCCGGTAACATCAAAAATGCAGATGGGACATCCTTTTTTGATACGGATGAACTTGCAAAAGAGATTACAAAAAATGGAAAAACACTGAAGATCGGTGTGTTTGGTGTAAGTGATCCGGAGATGAAAAATAAGACAACACCATCTAATGTGGAGGGATTGGACTTTCAGGATGCAGTAGCTTATGCAAAAAGGGAAGCTGCTACTTTAAAGGCAGAAGGGTGTGATGTGGTGATCGCATTGTCCCATACGCTTGATCCAAAAAATGTGGCTGCACAGGTGGACGGTGTCGATTTGTGGCTGTGTGGACATGAGCATATTGAACTCAGTGAATCTGTGACGACACCGGACGGTTCAAAAACCTATGTATCGGAAAGTGGACATTATTTAAATAGTGTGGGCTGATCAATCTGAACTGTACTATGGATGAAGATGGAAGTGTGCATGTGATTATGAGAAAACATCTGTCGATTATGAAGAAGCACAGAAGTATCCGAAGGATGCTTCCGTGACAGCTGTATTGGATACGATCAAAGCAGAAAACGAGACAGAACTGAATCGTGTCATCGGTACTTCACCGGTGGAATTGGACGGTGTCTGGGAACATATACGTATCGGACAGACAAATCTTGGAAATGTCATAACTGATGCGTACCTGCTTGCCACAGGGGCTGATATAGCCTTTGAAAATGCTGGCGGAATCCGTGCTTCTATCGCTGCCGGAACGGTAACGTATGGAGATGTTATCAATGTCAGTCCTTATGGAAACTATGTAGTGACAAAGAAACTGAACCGGTGCACAGATAAAGGAAATGTTGGAGAGCAGTCTTACTATTCAGAAAAACTGTATTGTTGCAAACGACAGTGGTGAATGGGATGCGTGGCCAAATGACAGCGGAAGTTATCTGCAGGTTGGTGGAATTGTCGTCCGTTTTGATCCGGCGCAGCCGGCGGGTGCCCGTGTGCTTTCTGTGCAAAAAGATGGGCAGGAGTTGGATGATACAAAAGAGTATACCGTAGCAGTTAATAATTATCTTGCCGGTTCTGACAGCTATCCACAGCTTGCCAATGCAGCGGAGATCGGAGAATATTCCTGTTGCGAAGAGCTGTTGATTCAATTTTTTGAACAGGGTTCCGATGCAGTTACTGCAAGTGTAGCGAAGCAGAATATGATTCAGACAACCAAAGAGACAGTCGAACCGGAACATCCATCTGTGCCTGTCATACCGTCTGTACCGGAGCAGCCATCGAAAGAACAGCCGGAAGCTGTGAAAACAGAGGTGAAAAAAAGAACAGGCAAGTGGAACAAAAACTTCAGTAAAAAGTCCGAAAACAGCGGATAGTAATGAACTGTTCTGCTGGATGATACTACTGTTGCTTAGTGGCGGAGCAGGAAGTATCTGCCTGGTTCAGGGAAATAAAAGATAATTTAAGATGAAAGACACCAGAAAAGCAGGAAATATATTACATCTGCTTTTAAGAACTGGTCAAAAAGTGCGGAAGCCCTTAAAAAAATCAAGGACTTCCGCTGCTTTTGTTTATAAATGTTTTTATGATATTTTTATTGTTTGCTTAACTGGGAGCAGTTTTATTTTTGGTTTTCTGCCTGATATTTCTTGTATTCTTCTACAGGCATATCCAGGCCGGTATATAATTTATAAGCCGCAACGCCCTGCCACAGAAGCATACCTTTTCCACCGATCGTTTTTGCACAACCGGCTTCTTTTGCTTCCCGAAGAAGTTTTGTCTCTTCCGGATTATATACAACATCACATACGATCAGATCGGAACGAAATACAGATTTGTCCGTGATTGGAGAACGGTCTTCATGAGGTTTCATTCCTACCAGTGTTCCATTTACCAGAATATCTGCTTTTTCAATTTCTTCTTTCAGTTTTCCCGGATCATCCAGACAGAATACCTGAACATTACAATCTGGTACTTCGTTTTTCAGTTTAGCAGCTGTGCCTTTTGCGCGATCAAGAAACGGATCGTCTGGATTGAAGATGGAAATGGATGTTGCTCCATCAAGTGCACACTGTACCTGGATGGCTGTTGCAGCTCCTCCTGCACCTAAAATTACCAGTTTCTTTCCTTTTACATCTACGCCATGGTCTCTTAGATTTTCCACAAAACCGATACCATCTGTCATGTGTCCGATCAGTTTTCCGTTTTCATTAACAATTGTATTCACTGCACCGATAATTCTTGCAGCAGGTGATAACTCATCCATGTTCTGAGCTGCTGCCGTTTTACATGGCATAGTTACATTGCACCCTCTCATTTTGAACAGACGCATCGCATCCAATGCTGCCGGTACCTGATCTTCCTTGATGTCAAAAGCCATGTAGCTGTAGTCCAAATTGTGATAACGGAAGCAGAAGTTATACATATCAGGAGATCCTGAATGTCCTACTGGACTTCCAATCAATGCTAATAAACCTGTTGTTCCTTTAATTCGCTGTTCCATTTTTTTTCCTCCTGTTCTGGGTCTGAATCCTTAGATGCGACTTTATAAGCTGTTTTTATTTATTATCCATCTGACGTAGTCTAAGAATTAGTTCTTCGCAGATCTGCAATTCATCTTTTCCGTCTGTTTCAATAATAATATCCGCTGCTGCTTCATATTTTTCTCTTCGTTTCTCCATAAGATCGGCAATAAACGGAACTGTTTTGTTATTTTCAATCAGCGGGCGGTCATGGCTGTCTTTGACACGATCCAGAATAGTTTCTGGTTTGGCAGTCAGAAGAACTACACGTCCGTTTTTCTTCATCTCAACGACATTACATTCTCTCATTGGAGTTCCACCGCCGCAGGAAATCACGACATTCGTTTTGGACTGCATTTCGATAAGAAGGTTGGTTTCCAGGTTACGGAAATACTGTTCGCCATATACTTCAAAAATATCGGAAATAGTCATACCTTCTCTTTCAGCTATGATCTGATCCATCTCGATTACTTCCATTGCAAAGGAGTTTTTCAAAAACTCTGAGATGGTACTTTTACCAGCTCCCATGAATCCAATAAGCACAATATTATAGTTAAACAATTTTCTGGACTGGATTCTTTTACTGTTCATTGTGATGCTTCCAAATACATCTTCTACTTCAGCTTTATGACGTTTCTCTTCCATTCTTTTTTCTAGCCATTCTTTCTGTTTGGCTTCTTGTTCCGGCTGTAAGATTGGAAGATCATTGGTCTCCTTATAAGCCATGATATCTTCTACAATACGATTACGCATAAGCAATGCATCCAGGATGATTTCATCACACTGGCCAAGACTCTCTCTTAATATTTCTAACTGATTCATTTTATCACCTTTCCCATCTGATTATTATTTTTAATATTATAACAGCTGTTTTTGTATACTACAATACAATTCATCGATTTTCTGCTTTAAATCGCTAAAGTTTTTGAAAGATAAATAAATCAAATTATGTCAGAATGTGTTGACGTGTAATCATAATGACAGTACAATCATTGTAGATATTGAGAGGATACTAAGGAGGAAAATCAAATGAATGTTACTGAAATCAGACGTCCGGCTGACATGGAAAGAATTACAACACCAGAGCTTGCAAAGGCTTTTATTGACGAGCAGGTTGCATTGATCAAAGAACAGGTAGGGGATAAAAAAGTTCTTCTTGCACTTTCCGGTGGAGTAGATTCATCTGTTGTTGCTGCACTTTTGATCAAAGCTATTGGTCAGCAGTTAGTATGTGTTCATGTTAATCATGGTCTGCTTCGTAAGGGTGAGCCAGAGCAGGTGATCGAAGTATTCCGTAATCAGATGAATGCAAATCTGGTTTATGTGGATGCTACAGATCGTTTCCTTGACAAATTAGCAGGAGTTGAGGATCCAGAAGAGAAGAGAAAGATTATCGGTGGAGAATTTATCGAAGTATTTGCTGAAGAAGCAAGAAAGCTTGATGGTATTGAATTCTTAGCACAGGGTACAATCTGGCCAGACATTCTTGAGTCAGAAGAAGGAATCAAAGCGCATCATAATGCAGGCGGACTTCCAGAAGATATGAATTTTGAACTTGTAGAACCAGTTAGAATTCTGTTTAAGGATGAGGTTCGTGTTGTTGGAGACGAACTTGGTCTTCCACATGGTATGGTTTATCGTCAGCCATTCCCGGGACCGGGACTTGGAGTTCGTTGTCCGGGAGCTATCACACGCGATCGTTTGGAAGCAGTACGTGAATCTGATGCAATTCTTCGTGAGGAATTTGAAAAGAATGGATTAGAAGGAAAGATTTGGCAGTATTTTACTGTTGTTCCGGATTTTAGATCTACAGGAATTAAGGATGGAAAACGTGCTTTTGAGTGGTCTTGTATCGTTCGTGCAGTATGCTCTATCGACGTTATGACAGCAACTGTTGCTGAGATTCCGCATGAATTAATGGTTCATATTACAGAACGTATTACACACGAAGTTCCAGGAATTAACCGTGTACTTTATGATTTTACACCAAAGCCGACAGGAACAGTGGAATTCGAATAATATTCGCAGCATCTATATAACAAGAAAGAGAAGCATCATATGAGACATACATTTACATTAGCTAATGGAGTGGAAATCCCAGCAGTGGGGTTTGGAACCTATAAAGCCGCAGACAACACCGATGAAGCAATTATAAGTGAAGCAATCCGACATGGGTATCGCCATCTTGATACGGCAGCTTTTTATTTCAATGAAGAAGCAGTAGGAAAAGCTGTACGCGAGAGTGGAATTCCGCGAGAAGAATTTTTCCTGACATCAAAGGTCTGGAAAGATCATCTTGGATATGATTCAACTTTGCAGGAGTTCGAAAGCACTTGTAAAAGATTAGGTACAGATTACTTGGATCTCTATCTGATTCATTGGCCAAGACCTTCTGATCTGAATGCAGAGTGGAGAGATTTGGATGTGGAGACATGGAAAGCACTGGAAGATCTCTATAAGTCGAAAAAGGTACGGGCAATCGGTGTCAGCAATTTTCTGCCACATCATTTGAACAATCTGTTAGAGCGGACAAGCATTATGCCTATGGTGAATCAGTTAGAATTCCATCCAGGATATATGCAGAAGGCTGCAGTTGATTTCTGTAAGCAGATGGGGATTCAGGTAGAGGCATGGAGTCCAATCGGTCGAGCCAGAGTTCTCAAGGAGCCACTTCTTATGGAACTTGCAGAAAAATATCAGGTATCTGTCGCACAGATCTGTATCAGATTTGCTCTGCAGTGCGGTGTGTTACCGTTGCCAAAATCCTCTTCCAGTGAGAGAATGCATCAGAATCTGGATGTTTTCGGATTTGACATAGAGGAAAATGATATGTATCAGTTGATGACTTTACCGCAGATCGGATGGTCGGGAGAACATCCGGATCGGGAGCGGGTAAGATTTTAATTCAAAGAAAATAAAGCTATTGAAAATGACACCCCCTAAAAGAGGTGTCATTTTCTTATAAGAGCTTTTTATAGAAGAGAAGTAGTCGTTTATACAACTTCCGTCATAATCTAAATGTCTGCTCATAATTTATTTCTTATTTTTGATCTGGCCATATTTGTAGAGAGCAACCATAGCATTTACGGCTTGTTCAGCAGTCGGATAAGCTGGGATTCCATGATCTCTCAACTTCATGATAGCTTCCTGACATTCTTCACCACCCTGGCATTCCATAATGAACGGTTTTCCAAGATGCTTATATGTCTCGTAAATATCGATAACCAGATTTGTTACAGCCGGAACATCTGTTACTGCTGTCGGACAGATGGATCCAAGTATTCCATGTACATTCGGGTCACGCATTACCTGTGTGAATGCACCTTTATACTGAACAGGTGAAGCTGTCCCGGAAATATCAACAGGATTAAGCGGAGAACCAAACATTGGCATATATGCACGGATTCTTCCTGCTAGATTAGGAGAGATCTCTGCCAGCTCATGCATTGGCATTCCCCGACGTTCAAAGTGATCACAGCTGAGAAGACCTGAACCACCACCGTTGGTAATCATAACGATATTGTCACCCTTTGGTGCAGGCTGCATTCCTAATGCCATTGATATATCGAGGAATTCCTGCCATGTGGTCGCACGGATAGCTCCAGCCTTTTCAAAAATATCATCATAAAATGCATCATTTGTTCCTTTGTTTTCAGAAGCAGTATGTGCAAATGCAGCTTTTTCACCAATCTTTGAACCACCGACTTTATTGTTACGATCGGTTTATCAACACTGCGGCAAGCTTCAATAAATGCATCAGGACTATCCAGTCCTTCAATATAAATTGCAAGACACTTACTGTTTTCATCTCTTCCAGCGTAGGATATAAACTCACAGAAATCAACGTCAGCTTTATTTCCAAGTCCTACGAAGAAGCTCATTCCAAAATGATCTTTCTGTGAGGTTCCAAGTGCCGCAAGCAAGTTGGCACCTGACTGAGAAATCATTGCTACAGGACCTTTGATTGGAAGATAAGGGATAAATCCGCAGTTGAAATTAAGGTATGGACTTCCCATTCCTACAAGGTTTGGTCCAATCAGAGGCAACTCATGATCACGACAATATTGAGTGAGTTCATCCTGCAGTGTTCCACGTCCGATTTCTTTAAATGCACTTGTGGCAATAACAACAATCTTAACTTTCTTTTCAACACAATCTTCCAAAATAGATTTAACAATGTGTGCAGGTACAGCAAGAAAAGCAAGATCGATTTCATCAGGAATATCCTTTACAGTCTTATAAGCTGTAAATCCGGCAACTTTATCTGCTCTTGGATTTACAGGATAAATCTTTCCTTTATATCCCCATGTTAAAAGGCCATCAACAACTTTATAGCCGACTTTTGTAGAATAACGGCTGGCTCCGACTACGGCAATCGTTTTTGGATTTAATGCATATTGAAGTTTATCAACAACATATTCTCTTGGATGTTTTACGATCATATTACTGCACCTCCTCTGAGTCAGTTGAGAAACGACATTTTACGGAACCGGATTCCAGTCTGTTCTGTAAAAAGTCATCCGTCATAACGCATTCTTCCCAATATCCGTTATCATCATCAAGACGGGCTACCCAACGTCTGAACTGTCTCTTTGAATTTGCTACCTTTACTTCTTCAATCTCAGCGTATCCTTCCAACATTCTTCGGATTGCTTCGACGTCATTTACCTCAGTATAAACAGTCAGCATACAATCGTAGAAAGAATCACCGAACTGAAGAATGTCTACGAATTCTGGCATAAGTGAGAATTCATCTACAATTTCTGCTTTTCTGTAACTTGGAACATTCTGGAACATACGAACCAGATACATATGCATTGATATTCCAAGTGCTCTGTAATTAATATAAATCATTGGCAGCATAAATTTTCGTTCATCAACACACATTACAATGTCTTTTTTCATCTGCTTGCCATCTAAGCCGGATAACTTCTCCAACATATCAAAATCAAACATATCTGCGATGGATTTTGTGCTGTTAAGAGCTTCAATAATGGCAAAATCTTTTTTATCTATTTTGTTCTGAACTTTAAGGAATTTCTTCTTCTGTTCTTCCCCAAAAATAAATTTTCTGTATCTGTCTTCCGGAACATCCCATTGATTTACAAGTGATTCTCTGACATCTGCCCTGATCGGACAAAGATGTACATATTCAACCTCTGGTCTGTCTTTCCATGGCTGGATAACATCTGCAAGAAGATTGTCCAGAACTCTCATGTGATTTCCGTTAAAGAAATCGAAATCGCCCTCTGCGAGATATCCTGTACAAATATCATCTTTATTCTGATACCACTTGGCAAATTCAGCTTTTACCTTTGGATCTGTACCGTCTTTTAATTTGACAACCCAATAATAAAGTCCCCAACCGTAAACACCAACATTTGGATTCATAACGAACATGATAAGATGTTCATCATACATTCGTTTTATCGATCCTTGATATCATCTGGTTTGATTCCGGTTTCTTTTGTAATATAATCGATATTCCAGACTTCAGGATAGACTTGATAAAATGACTTTGCGACATTGTATGCTGCAACTTCTGTAGCATCAAGAGAATATGTTCCCGGTTCAGAGTAACCGTATCCTCTAGGTGGAAAACAGTTTTTTTTCATCCATGCCTGCTGCTGATCCGTTCCTATTGTGTATAATGTTTCTCCCATAGAATACCTACCTCCTTCTATTTTTATATACACGCTTCTTATATACCCAACATAACATAAACAAATCGATAAACCAATCTCTTTCAGATGTGTTTGAACAAAGCTAATCAGATTGTTTAAAATAGCCTAAAATCTGGAAAAGATACTTTATTTTTATGTCAATTTATACTATAATTACATATATATTGCGGAGCTTTTAAAAATATATGAAAGAAGAAAAAACAATTTTATTTCAAGACAATTTTATACATAATTCTATTAAAGATGCATTCCTGCAACTCCTTATGAAAAAGGATTATATGCAAATCACTATAACGGATCTTTGCAAATATGCAGGTGTTAGCAGAGGAACATTTTATGCTCATTTTGGTAACATAGGGCAGGTGGTTGATGAATTGTTTCAGATGCATTATGTGATATTAAAAATATGGCGTTGCTATCAGAAAATGCATCGAATTCAAATTCAAAGAAGGGGCTTTGTTGGGTCTTCGAAAGAATCCAAAATATCAGCCGCTTTTTTTCTCAGAAGCGTTGTTTCTTCAAGCTGTAAAGCATACTGTTGCGGCACTAAGGCAAGATTTTCTTGATTTAATGAGTGGCAAGACGGAATTGGATGAAGCTTCATTAACAGATTTATTGACAGTTCAAATTATGGGATGTTTGGGGATGTGCAGAAAGCATCTGGAAGAGTCTGATGAGGAATGGTGCAGATTCCAGGGTTGCTTTGATCTCTTCCTTAAAGCAGGTTATCAGGGGATTATTCAAAAATAAGGAGAGTATTTCTACTCTCCGTTAGCGAAGAAGGGACATTGCCATTCTTCGGTATGTATGGCGTTTTCCACGAATTGCCACGCTATAGGCTGTGATATTCTCAGGCAATGCCATACCCATATATCCACTGTCTCCAATATGGTGAATATCTGTGCCAGCCATCTTACACATAAGAGCAATTTGGCGAATAGTATCTTCATCTGCCCCCTCTTGGGATGTTCCAATCGTTGTCATCGTCAATGCCCCTTTTTCATGAGCCTTTTTGATTAGTTTACTGGCATATTCCATTGTGATTCCAGGAACTGTTCCCGGTGCCGGAAGTAATATTACGTCTGCTCCTGCATCGATAAAATCTACAATATCTTTTTCAGTAAGAATCTTTTCTCCTGCTTCTGAAATGATTCCGGATGCATGCATTTTCCCGGCTGTAAGGATGACTCGGTCACCAACAGCGTCTTTTAATTTAGAAAGAGCCTGCATGATCGCTTCATTGTCAACCCCTATTCCAGGATTACCTGTCAGAACAATCATGTCTACTCCCATATCTGCGGCTTTCCTTGCATTTTCTACAGTTGCCTGGCGGCCGGTTGTCAGATTCCAGACAGACTCCTCGTCATTGTTTTTAATTGTAGCCGGTTCTAGATTTATCGCAACCATTCTTCCGGTAAGACGTTTTACTTCACGAATAGTATCTTCCGGTGATACATGTGGCAATCCCTGGATTACAGGCTGATCGACATCGAAAATATTTAACATGATCAAGTCTGCTCCAAGTGAGGTTACAAATTCTGCATTTGTAATGTTCACTAACATTGGGGTTACGGTTCCAATTGTTTCTGCAGCAAGTGTTCTTCCTTCGCTATCCGCAATAGAAGTTAATAAATCTGATTTGCTATAAGAAGATAATTCAATAGCTGTTGTGTCTATAAGTCGCTTTGTCATGAGAGTAGTTCCTTTCTAATAATATATATTTTTCTAAAAAATTTCCTGATTAAAGTATTTTTGATTGTCTGACATCCTTCTCATGTTAGTTTTTTTATGATTAACAATATAAATCCCTGCGCATACTAAAACTAACGCCATCAGACTCCCTACATTAAATGCCTGCTTTACTTCTCCAAGTATCAGTGCCGATAAGATTACGCTGCAAAGTGGATTTACGAATCCGAAAATCGCAACCTTGGAAACATCATTCCATGCAAGCAGTATAGACCAGAGCGTATATGCCACTGCTGAAACCAGCGCAAGGTAAAATATAATTGCCAAACCACCGGCAGTTACATTTCCCAGCGTCCGCCCATTCCAAGTCCAATTAAAGTCAGAACAATTCCGCCCATCGTGAACTGGGTTCCGCTTAATACGACCGGTGATACTTTTTTAGAAAAAAGATTAATCAGCACAGTGGATATTCCATAAGACAATTGTGCAATCAGGATAAACCCTTCTCCAATCAACTGAAAACCCATATCCAGAGAATTTCCCATCAGATTGATTACTACAACGCCTGCAAATCCAAGAACACATCCTGCAATTTTTCTGCTTGTCATTCGTTCATTTCGAAAGACCAGACAAGACAACAGAATTGCGATAAAATTTCCAAGTCCGGTAATGATTCCACCCTTCACTCCTGAAGTGTGTGCAACTCCTATGTAAAAAAAGAAATATTGCCCCACGGTTTGGGCAAGACACACAGGAATGGCATATTTTAAGAGCTCCCGATCAGGAAGCATCATTTTCTTTTCCTTGATTGATGCAAAAATTAACACCAAAATCCCAGCTAAAGTAAAGCGGATTCCGGCAAAGACAATCTGACTTGCAGTGTCTGAAGAATCCACCTGCAGAAGGTGATACCCTGTCTTAATCACCGGGATTGCACTTCCCCACAGGATACAGCATACACAAGCAAGAAGTGCTACAATACCAGTTTGAG
>ENA-OPYW01000067-OPYW01000067.1-human-gut-metagenome-genome-assembly--contig:-NODE-67-length-13069-cov-1.324679_pt1 | contig 13069 bp, 19 predicted proteins | sample MGYA00242473_ERZ504483 | MGnify/ENA primary metagenome ERZ504483 (study PRJEB26092, sample SAMD00036221) | human gut metagenome | host: Homo sapiens | study: EMG produced TPA metagenomics assembly of...
TCTTTTTTTTCTTTCTGAATAAAAAAGCTGTACCAAAAAACTCCGCTCAGGACAAATATAACTCAATCAACATGATTGTTTCTATCATCCATTCACCGCCCATGTATAACCAATTCCATAAACCGTCTTGACATATTCAGGCTTCTGCGTATCATCTTCTAATTTGTCTCTGAGACGTTTAACTGCAACAGTCAGAGCATGAGCATCCACAAACTCTGTATCTCCTTGCCATACCTCGTCAATCAGGTATTCTCGCTTCACTACTTTTCCTCTGTTTTCGCACAGCACTTTCAAGAGTTTTTTGTTCTGTCTTACTAAGTTCAATAGGTTCTCCATCTTTGAAAAATTCCATTTTATCGAAATAGAACTCAAAGCCATCAAGCTCCATAGAATTTTTAGCTGCTGCCTCTTTATTTCTAGCTGCACAGACACTCTTGCACGCAAAACCATCAAGCTAAACGGTTTCGTAATATAATCATTTGCCCCAGCTTCCAATCCTGTTACGATATCTACTTCCATGTTATTTACTGTAAGCAGGATAATCGGCACCTGACTGTTTTTCCTTATTTCTCTTACAAAATCAATCCCATTCCCATCCGGCAAGTTCACATCTAATAAAACCAATGTGATATCTTCCTTTTTCAAGATTTCTCTAGCCTCCTGCAAAGTCTGGCACTGATAAAAGAAATAGGAATCATTCTTCAATGCGAGACGTATTCCATCATTTAATTTTTTGTCATCTTCAACAATCAGTAACTTTTCACTCATATTTTCTCTGCTTTCTTTCAAATTACGCTAATTGTATCATTGCCAGTTTTATAAATCAAATCATTAAATCAAAATCTCCGGCAGAAATTATCTTATAAACAGAAAAAAGCTCCCGAAGGAGCTTTCCGCGTTTTAAATGTACACTAATTCTCTTAACACAACCTCTTCTGCATCATTTCATATTTCCCATGAAGAATGTTGTAAATTAGTACTATCCACAACGATAACAGGTAATTTAATTATTCGTATTTTTTCCCGATAATGTAAATCGAAACTACCATACCGCCTAATATCATAATTAAGAAAATTTTATTCAAAATATCCCATAAAGCTATATTGAAACAATTGATTATTATAATACCTGCAAGAGGATATAGAACAACCGTTGCAAGTGTCCATATTTTTAAAGTTGTGCAGATGTATATCCAATTTCCATTGTTAAAAGATAAACCAACTAGATGTATTCTAAAAATTCCTTGTGAAACATAATTTATCTTGTTGGCATCATAATATGTTGGTAATATGTCTTTTGCAAAGAAACAAAACCATGCACCAAATAAAAGCATTCCCCCGGTAACCAGCAATATATCCCTTTTCATCTCAGCTAATGAACTTCTAGATACAACTAACATAATAATTTCTGTAATAGATATAAAAAAACATAACAAATATGCTAATATCCAGTTTTTTCTATGCTGGTGAATAGAATCCCTAACAGCCATATCGAGAGAGCCTACTACCAATTCCTCGATTTCTTTTTTATCAATATTTTTCTGTGTATCTATTTTTTCTCCACGTAACAATTCTGTAACGGTAACATCTAATATGTCAGCTATTGGTATGAGTAATACGACATTGGGCATACTAAGACCACGTTCCCATTTGCTAACTGTTTTATCTGATACATATAATTTTTCAGCCAAATCCTTTTGAGTTAAATTCTTTTCCTTTCTTAATTCAGTTACAAATAAACCGAATTTTTCATTACTAATCTGATACATATATCCACCTCCTGCACACATATTATAATGAGAGTGTGCATAAATCAATCGACCAGCAGTAGAATTGCAGAATATTAGCACATAATTCATCAAATAATCTCCCCATCATGAGCTCGACCGTGCTATCCGCTGTGGAAATAATACCGGTGCTTCTGTCTACGATGATAGAGGCATTCTCTTCTTGTAAAATGCAAAAATTGTCAAATTTTAATAGTTTCTGCATTTCAGTGCATAAACTTGAATAAGATTATAACATTCCATGATTTTGAAATAAGAGAAACCCAAAGTGCGTTAGGTGGCACACGCAAGCAAGCATTTGATAAAACCGGCGAACACTATGAACTCCGAGAGGTTTTCGATGCTTACATGCGTTTTGGTGGAATGCCGGGAATTGCTGATGCTGGCCTGGACCAAGAAAAGGCTCTGGGCTACTTGAGGGTATCTACTCAACTGTTATTATGAGAGATATTCTCGAACGCGAAAATCGCAGAGGTCAAAAGAGAATCACTGACCCTGTGCTTTAAAAAAATCGTGATAGCGGACATGCAATAGAAAATGTTGTTTACTTTGAACTGCTACGTAGAGGCTATGATGTCTCTATCGGCAAAGTATATAATTCCGAAGTGGATTTTATCGCAACAAAAGTAGATGACAAACTTTATGTTCAGGTCACAGAGTCCATGACCAGCGAAGATGTTCGAAAGCGAGAATTAGCACCACTCCAGAAAATCAATGCACCGCTCAAATTCAATATTCTGTTGCATAAGCTCCTCCCGTCATTGTTTTGATCTGAGCTTATTTTACAGAACCTGCTGGAAAACCACATTGAATAGAAATTGATTGTAAATTGACACAATCACTTTAAAAATATCCGCATTTTCTTGAATCGAATATATGTTCGTGTTATGATAGATATACTCAATCTTAACTACGAAAGGGGACTTTCTATTGAAAACTGATTTCTTTTGGCATGGAACGCCAATTCATCAAACGTAATACCAAAAATCAGAAGCTACTCGCCGGAGGGGGGTATCCCCCATTGTGCTGGATTATATTATGGATAGTGAGGTTCCGAAACCATGCCGTTATTTTATTGGAATAGATAAAGAACTGGAAGAATTATATACCATGCTTGAGGAAAACCGTCATGTTTTTCTTTGCGGAATCGCCGGCATCGGAAAAAGTGAACTTGCCAAAGCCTACGCAAAGCGGTACATGAGGCATTCCACCACCCTTTATCATTTCTATTGACAGATTCGTTTGAATCTATTGTTATATTAATGTATTTGTTTGAATCTATTATTATAAAGCAAAATATGGCATTATATGATTTAAGGAATGTAAAAAAATGAGTATAGGAAAACATATTCGAGAATACAGAAAAAAAGCGGGTTTAACGCAAAAAGAACTTGCTGAAAAGTCAAATATTGCTGAAATTACCATCAGACAGTATGAAAGTGGAAAACGAACACCTAATTCTGAAAAGTTAAAAAATATAGCTAACGTATTACAAATTTCACCGTCTCTTCTAATGGGTATTGATTCTAGTAAGTTTGACAAACAGATCAATCTTGCAGAAGTACAACAGGAACTTTCAAAAGATACATATATTAAAAATTATTTTCAAACCTTAGGCTTTACTATTACTACAAATGTCACAAAATGGCATTGGGAAAATGATTCAAAAGAACATCAAATTGTTGACCAATTAGAATATATTCTTTCTAAAGACAATGATTCTATTGCTATTTCTGTACAAGAATTTGAAGAACTTCAATTAAGAACTAAAGAAGTTATCGAAGGTGTATTTTATAAGAAACTTATTCAAGAAAAAAGAACTGATCATTGACAACATAATATACTTAACCGGGCAGCCGGGGGACGTGCTCTCATCTAATCTGAGCCTTACAGAAAGGGTGATTATTATGAGTACATACGAAGAATTGCAGATTATACTTACTACAGCTTTACTCATTGTTGCGATTTTGACATATACACATAAGAAATAGCCGTCCTGCTCTCGTCAAAGTTTAGGAACGGCTATCTCTATGATAACTAAATATTAAATTTTGCTGGGTCGGGTGATGGCACTCACCTTCCGGCTACCTTGTTAAGTATATTATAAGTCAAAATTTTTTATTTGTCAAACTAAACTACATCAGTCAGAATGTTACTGTTCACACGATGTGCGACCAGCAACGCATCTCGCCATTTTAAATCGCCTTTGGCGATGGGGCGAGATACATTCAAGTCAAAACGCGCATCCTCCGTGCAATCAGCGGAGTGATTGACACGGGAGTGAACAGTAACGTCAGAATCCTTTCTACGTTCAGCATTAAATTTTAAAATTGCGGTGGCAAATAGACTGAACTCCACTCAATAAAGCCTGTAAAACCGCTTATTTGCGTGATAATAAACAGACACTCTCCACATGCGGTGAAAGTTACTTCTTATACTAAATAGCGAAACCGTAGTCTTTTGCCTACAAAGGTTTATCCCCCACTTAGGGGGATACCTTTCACCCCACCAAAACCCATAGTTCTCTTTACTTATAATACTTCGATATACCCTCCTGCCATTTTTCCGCAGGGATACAATTGATTATTCTTTCCGGTTCGATAATCCTTCCCGGTTTCATATAAGCATAAATATCCGAAAACAACTCTGAAAAGGTGCTATCAACAGCTCTCTGCAGTAATAGTTTTTTTAACCCCATCCACTTATTATGATAATCTTGCAAATATTCTTCTTGACTCTCATAAAATGTGTAATATTCAAAATCTGCAATCTTTGCTTTATACTTAATCACATACGGCTTACTGACTGTCTCCCAGTCATCATCTACTTTAGCTGTTTCTTTTCCAAATCCAGATAAGGTAAACAAAAACTCTGGTGCCTTATGAATAGTTCCATAATCATATATATCACGACTAAACAAAAAACCATTTACTTGAAAGTCATAAAATATCTTATGCCCTATTTTATGCAAAGCCTCTTCGTGTTTTGCTGCCCTGTCCAAGTCCGTATATTTCGTGTAATCTATATCAAAAGCCTTGTCATTGACATACATCATTTTGGAAGGAATATCAAATCGAATCCCTCTCTCACATAAAAATGAACTTAATTCTGTTTTCTCTTGAAGAACCTTTTTTCAAATCTCTGAGTCCGTTTTTCTTTATCTCGGTACATCCATCTCCATTTAGTTGTGACATGAAATACAACTATTTCTAACTGGTTAATATCCATGCACTCCACTTCACTTAAATGCCTTTCAAAGAATGTATCAAAATCTTTGTTACATTCTAATATATAGTCAGAAATCAAGTCCCCCTTTTTTATATCCAAAACTGAATATAGCCAATCATACGAAGCATCTGGATTTGTAATATCGTATATCACTTATTCCACCCCTTCTATCAATTTTCTTTTCCACAACAATTTTTATATTTTATATTCGACCCACAAGAGCAAAACTCATTTTCCCTCTTGTTTCTGAAAACTTCTTCATAAAAAAGGCATACCTACTTACTATTTCCCGACTCAAATAGAATCCCTCTTCGCTCGAAAATTGCATATTTTCAATCTGTTTCCTCAGTTCTATAAACTCTTTTGCCAATGCAGAATCAGTCAATACTTGATACTTACTTTTTACAGGATGTTCTAAACCTTGAACAGTTTCATCTTTTAAAAACAGCATTTCTGTACACCCGTCATGCGGCGAAACATCAATCCATTTCTTATCCTCAGTTTCTACGATTGCATGCGATTCTGCTTGTAAAAAAATATTTTTACATCTACAAATATTCCAACCAACAATTCGTTTGCCACCATGTTCCTCTATGTAACTATTGACATTTTGAAAACATTTCCCCGCCACTCCTTTAGCGTATGGCACAACATCAATATAAACAGGCATTGTCTCTGTACTAATTTCCTTACAAAATTGTTTTACTTTTTCATTTATTTCCTTTGGAGTTACCGTCGGAATCATGTTTCCTTCCATTAATATTTCCTCTTTCTTGCTAATAGCTCACTACATCTATTTGAATCCAAATGATTATCCTTTTTTGACCAGAACATATTTCATTTCGTTTACCATTTTACCACATCCACCTACATTTTACTATCCGAAAAAGAGTAAGAAAAAAGCCGATCAGGAATCGCAACTCCCAATCGGCATTTTTTCTTACTCCTCTTCATTTTTACATTCAATCTCCGTCAAAGGCTCTGCCCCATCGGTGTATTCTATGAACTTCTCTGTCCAATAACCTTCCAAGAGGTTCTCGCTCTGCAGCTGTTTCGTCCACTGCTCCATGAAATCCTCTCGATTCTCCACCAATGCGTTCCAAGCCATCAAATAAGCCTTTATCAGCGTTTCTTCCTCCACGTGGCGGTTGGCACATCCCAATTCCGAACTCCCTCTTTTTCAAAAATTCTCTTGATGTAATCCGTTGTTTTTCCATCCAAAAATTCCTGATACAATCGCACTACAATCGGTTCCTGCATTCTGTTGATTACCAGCTTGCCATTCTCGTCCGTGTCATAACCAAGAAAACGCTTTGTACTCATTTTGTGTTTTCCTGTTTCAAACCTTCTGCGGATTCCCCATGTGCAATTCTCTGAAATGGACCGGCTCTCATCCTGTGCCAGTGAGGAAAGAATGGTAAGCAGCACTTCGCCCTTTGCATCGAGGGTATTGATATTTTCTTTTTCAAAAATAATCCCTATCCCCAAGTCCTTCAACTCTCGCACATAATTCAAGCAGTCCAGCGTATTTCTTGCGAATCGGGAAATTGACTTGGTAATGATCATGTCAATTTTTCCTGCCCTGCAATCGGCAATCATACGATTGAATTCATCTCTCTTTTTGGTGTTGATTCCTGAAATACCTTCATCCGCATAAGTTCCTGCATATTCATAGAGAGGATTTTCGCTGATATAATTTGTGTAATAATTGACCTGATTCTCATAACTTAATAACTGTTCTTCTTGGTCGGTTGACACTCTGCAGTACGCTGCCATCCTCAACTTCTGCACTGCCTGTGCTGTTTCTGATTCCGCAGTCGAAATCTGCTTTGCTGGTATAACTGTAATACTTCTTGCCATTTCGAATCACCTCCTCAACTACTGTCTGTTCCGCAATATTTAATCCCTGCAGTTCTGCATCATCAATTCGTATCCCTTTACACGCCTTGACTCCCTTTTCAATGTAGGTGCTGCAGAGCCATTGGATTTTCTTCTTGTAAACCTGTCTGCACCGGAGCGTTTTTCCGCAGTAAGGGCAAATCAGCATTCCGTTTAAGGGATAGCGGTTCTGGAACTTCATTGTGCTGTCCTGTCCGATATTCCTGTCACGCTTTCTCTGTTCCCTGACTTCCTGCACCTTTTCCCATACCTCAGGCGTTACGATTGGCTCGTGGTTCTCCGAAATGTAATAACTCTGCACTTCCCCGTTGTTTTTCCTTGTATGGTTTCTTTTGTTTTCAGGGGTGTAATACTTCTGCAGATGAAAATCCCCTTTGTACTTTTCACTGCAAAGCATCCCATTGATGGTCCCGCTCTCCCATGTTGTTCCCGTCACCGTTTTCACGCCCAGGTAATCAAGCAGCTCCCTAATCCTTGACGAGCCGACATCATTAGATAAAGGTCAAAAGTCAGACTGACAATTTCCGCTTCCTTTCGGTTCACAATCAAATCTCCATATTTGTTTTTGTCATAACCGAGGAAACGAGAGGTGGTAATCATCACTTCCCCTCTCTCAAACTTCTTCCGAATGGACCATTTATTGTTTTCACTCATGCTTCTGCTTTCTTCCTGTGCAAAAGAAGCGAGGACAGCAGGCATCATCTCACCGTCCCCTGATAGAGTGTTAATGTTCTGTTCTTCAAAAAAATACCGACACCCAGTTCTTTCAGTTCCCTTGCGAACTTTAGAACGGTGACGGTATTTCTTGCAAACCTCGATATGGATTTTGTAACAATTAAATCAATCTCTCCTGCCCTTGCCTTCTCCATCATTCTCTGGAACTGTGGACGGTTCTCACAATAGCCGGATATACCCTGATCAGCAAATACTCCGATAAATTCATATTCCGGATTTCCGGTAATCAGTCCCTCATAGGTTTCCATCTGGTTTTCAAGAGAGTCTTCCTATCTTCTGCTATCTGTAGAAACTCTGGCATAAGCACAAACCCTTTTCTTTTGTAAGACCGAAGCTGGTCGTTTGTTAATCACTTTTACTCGCACGTTACATCACTTCCTTCAAAAAACCTTTTCTGAAACTCTTGAATTCTTCGGAAAATGGCCTGTGCATCCTCCACCTTGTCAATGCACACCACATCCACATTTTTCTTACTGCAAATCACCATGAACTCCATAAACTGTCCCCAGTTACGGGCAATCGTGGCAGCCTCATGGTAACCACCACATCTATCTTCTTTGCTGCGATTTCCGCTTTCAGACGATTAAATTCTTTTCTGTTCGGGTCGGCTCCTGAAGCTTCCTCAAAGAATATCTGCAAATCCCATTTCTGTTTTCCATATTCTTCTTCCAACCGCCTCATCACATCGTCCAGATATTTTTCATAATCTCTGTCACGATGGTTGACTCTGCAGTAAAAAGCCACCCTATTTATCGTTCCTGCAATCACCATATAAATAAGTACTCCTTTCGTTTTTGGTAGTATTAGGCGTTTGCGAAACTCCAAACACCGCATAAATACGGCACTTTTTTTGTTGTTAAAATAAAATATCTCCTCAAGGTTTATGGTAAAATAGAGTTGTCCAGAAACTATTAACCAATCCACCTTAAAGGAGATATACTCATATGATAACACATAAGCAACTCACTTTGGCAGAAGTTTTTGAAGATTGCCAAAATAAATTCGACAACGACAAATATCAGTTTCTCTCTCTTCTTGATGAAATTGTTCCTGTTTCTTTTGTTTTTCATTTTCGCGCACGAACCGGAAGACCTCGCAAGCACCAACTTTATCCTATGCTCAAGGCACTCCTGCTCCAGCGTATTTTTTCAATCCTGACTGACACGCTCCTGGTTGTGTTCTTAAAATACTCTCAGGAACTTCGTGATTTCTGCGGCTTTGATGTTGTACCAGATGGTTCAAAATTCACTCGCTTTAAACAGGATTTCTTATCGGACTTACAATCTATGTTCGATCATCTTGTAGACCTGACCGAACCGATATGCCAAAAGCTGAATCCAGTTCTTGCCGACATAACAATCTTCGATACCTCCGGTATTGAAGCATGGGTTACGGAAAATAATCCGAAGTACGCCAACCGTATTATTAAACAGCTGAAGGGTTTTAAGAAATCCCATAACCTTGATGATTCCTATGATCCTTACAAAGCAGCTTATGGTTCCATGCCAACCCATGCCACAGCTAACCCGGCAATCCAACAGATGTACATCAATGGTCACTTCTGTTATGCCTATAAATTCGGTATCGTCACAAATGGACTTGGTATTGTCCGCGACATATCTTTCTACAACAAGGATTTTCTAACTGCACATCCTGACATTATTGTAGAAAAGAAATCAGATTCTCCAGATGAAGATAAATCTCTTGCCGACTCAAAAGCTCTGCTTCCTGTTTTAATTGATTTTTTTCAAAAGCATCCTTTGATTGAACCAAAGACTTTTCTTGGAGATTCCGCTTTTGATGCGATTGAAATCTATAAGTCTCTTTTCGAAGATATCGGATTCCGTAAGGCTTTTATTCCTCTCCGGGTGAAACTATCCATGGAAGGGACGAACTACACAGTAAATGAAAATGGCATTCCCTGCTGTCCACATGATTCGTCACTTCCCATGAAACGGGAAGGAAGTAAATCTCATTTACGTAGCAAGCTTCCTACCATGAAATTTGTATGCCCAAAAATGAAATGGGAATACAATCCTGCCGACAAGTCAAAACGTCGGGTGTGTCACTGTGATAATCCATGCACCACTCTTCCTGCGGACGAATGATTTATATTTATCCAGAGAAGAATCTCCGAGCCTATCCTGGTGTAGAACGAGGTTCACAGGAATGGGAAGACACTTACAAGATCCGTGTAAATGTCGAAAAATCAATCAAGCATTTCAAGGATAGTTTCTGCATTGCGAATCGTAAAACACAGAACGAAAAAACGCTTCATGCTGATTTACTTCTTGCCGGAATTACACAGCTTGTTACCGTACTTGTTGCTGATAAAATCCACCAGCATCAATATATACGAAGTTTAAAATCTTTGATTGCCTGCCTTTTGGTATTTATAGCATTTTCTTCGCAGTCCATCTGGGAAGTCTTTTTGTCATGTCTAATTTTGATATCACCTGCTTCTCATCTTAGGAATCCTGCATTGCAGGATTCTTACCGCATTTTTAATCAGGATTGCGCAAAGCAGGAGGCTGTCTGCATCCTGCAGAACAGCCTCCCGGTTTTCTGTGTATTATTTTATTTTTCGTTTTCGTATCCTCAGAGCTATCAGCACTCCGGCACTCACTGCTATCCCGGCTATCCACACCGACATATCAGCAACATCTCCGGTTTTCACACCATTTTTCCTCTCTGCTGTATCTGTTTTCCTATTCCTTTCTTCGTCTGTTGTTCCACTATTTGATGAATTATTTTCCCCGGTTGCCGGAGAATCACTCTTATCTGTTGTTGGCGAATCATTCTTTGAATCATTCTTATCTTCTGATGGTTTCGTTGTATCTCCCAACGTTATCGTCACACTGGCAGCATCCAGCATCTGCTTTGTATCTTCTGCCGTAGCCGCTGTAAGTTCGCTCACTCTTACAATCGTCTCCCCTGCTGCATCAGCTTTCTTTTTAAATACAAACTGTACTGCATTAACAGATTCTTTTATTGTTTCTGACTTAATCACCGTTGTAAATTTACCATTATCACTGTTATACACCGGTTCCTGCAATCTGGAATCTCCTGCTTTCATTTCTGTCAGTTCCAACTTTGCATGATCATAATCCAGGGTTCCCGCCATTGCATCGATTCCCTTCTCTGTGACCGGCAACTCAAGTGTCACCTCTAACGTCTTCTCTTTACTGGCTGCATTCAGTTTCACTTTCTCCTGCGCATTCACTGTAAGGTTACTGAACGACATCAATACAGCAATCATAACAGCCATCACATATACTCTTTTTTTCATATTTTTCCTTACCTGACCTTTATGCACTCTTATTTTTTCAGGATCGTCTTGTTCAGAACAGACAAATCCACAATGTCAATCGTATCGTCCTGATTCATATCTGCCGCCAGCAGAGTTATCCTGTCTTTGATCACCAGGCGGTCTATCAGATGTTTGTTCAGCATAGCCAGATCTGCGTCTGTTGTAGCTCCGTCGCCGGTCAGATCTCCTTTTACCACCAGAGTATAATTTACATTATCATTCAGTGTCAATACGCTTCCGGTTGCAACAACCTTCGTCTCTTTTCCATCTCTGGTAAGTTTTATGCTTCCGGCATTGGTATTGATATTTTTCAAAAACTCCTCCAGCGAGGTATTGGCATTAATATTTTTAATGATACCATTATCTCCCACATGGTACACCTCTGAATCAATTTCCAGTTTTCCCGAATCTCCGTTCTCAATCCAGGTTACTTCAGCTGTCACATAACCCATATTGCCCGCTTTATCGCGAAGTTCAAAGGTGAAGGTTCCGTTTTCCTGGAAAGTGTGACTGCCATCTTCATCTGCATTCAGAATCGTTACATTCTCCTCTGAGAAATCCTTCAAGGCTGCTTTTACCGCAAACTGTGTCGTTTCTGTAATATCGTATTCCACTGTCGCCGTCGGTGCTTCCCTGTCAATCCAGGTCACTTCGGCTGTTATGGTTTTTTCTTTGTCATGAATGTCTTTATATGTAAATGTATAATTGCCATTCTCTGTAAATGTATGGCTCTCGTCTCCGATCACCGTATATCCCGCCGGAACCTTCAAGGTCGCAGTAACATCCTGATTGGTCCAAGATGTTACGGAATATTCTACCTCCGGTTCCTTAAAGACCTTCGTACTGTCTTCATAATAATTAAATCTTGTACCGCTGACGTACTTGTTATTACCTTCGTGATTGCCATAGGTTTCTACAGCTTCTACCTTAACATATCTTGCAGGCATCGACTCTTTTAATGCAATCGTCTTTCTCTGTTCATTGTTTGCAAGGTTCGCCTGCTCTCCGGCCAGTGTCCAGTCCTTGCCATCCATACTCACGTAGATCTTCGCTTTTTTAATTCTTCCGTTCAGTCCTGCCGGATCATACGTTACCTGTGACAGATACCGTACTTTATCCAGGCTGACAACATAGGTCTTATCCTGTGCCACTTCTCCCCATTTCGTATGCCATGTCGTATATGGGCTGGTGTCTATCATATGTTCAGACTCATATCCTCTCTGTGCGGTTCCTGCCGACACAAAGCTGATATTCTCTACATAGATATACCGTTTCGTTTCTGTCTCTGCTGCTTCTGTAAAATCAAATACTGTCGATTCTCCCTGCAGGTAAGTTCCATGTGCTTTATAACGAGCTGTCACCTTTACCTTTCCTTCAAATCTGAGGTCCGCCGTATAATCTGTCCAGGTCTTTCCGCCATCTGTACTGCATTCCAGATTCTGAACCTTTCCAATAAATGTATTCTCGTCATCATTTGCAGCTAATGTTTTAGACTCGATTCCTTCTCCCTCCAGAATGTCTATGATAAACACCTGACTGGAACCGGATATCTTTACTTGTATATCATGCTCTGCAGAGATACTGCTGATCTCCTTTTCTGTAAGACTGATCTGATGATCCAGCGTCGTTTCCCATGTGTTTCCGCCGTCCAGACTGTACTGAACCTGGAAATTGTAATCATCATACTTGGAATTCATAACAATCTTGCCGGCATTTTCTCCATCAAACGAGAAAGAAGCAAGGTCCACTTTACTGCTTCCAAGCAGCTCACTTGCAATCTCGCGGCATGCACCGGACTGTAGGACTTCCTTATCCGTTGCTTTTACAGCCTTATTCAGAGCCTCTGTTTTCAGCATATCAATCTCTATGACATCATCGTTACCCAGATATGGCTCAATCACTCTTAACAAGTCTGTCATTGCCATCGGATAGTATGTGTATGTATCTACAATCTGCTCTGCAAGTGCTCTCCATTCTGCACTGGTCCGCTGCTGTTCCTTATATATGCCGATCAGCTGCTCATAGCTGTCAAGATTCAGCTTGAATGCTTCCAATGCTTTACGGTATGTATCCTCTTTTCGGTTACTTTCTCCATAAGAATTGGCAATCA
>ENA-OPYW01000069-OPYW01000069.1-human-gut-metagenome-genome-assembly--contig:-NODE-69-length-12968-cov-1.626119_pt1 | contig 12968 bp, 17 predicted proteins | sample MGYA00242473_ERZ504483 | MGnify/ENA primary metagenome ERZ504483 (study PRJEB26092, sample SAMD00036221) | human gut metagenome | host: Homo sapiens | study: EMG produced TPA metagenomics assembly of...
GACTGTATGTAGTTTTGAAGGTACATGGAATATAGACAGGAATGAGAAGCAGTGCGAAAGCGCTGTTTTTTTCTTGCAAAAAAATCAAGTTTCTTGACAAAGAAAAGATTTTGCTATATGTATATATCAGATGAAGATTGTGTGTCTCACGGCAAAATGCCGGTGGCATTCTTGAAAAAAGTATATAGAAAAGATGGGACAATAAATGACCAAGGGAAGAATCATAATAGCTGATATAGAAAAAATATCATGCAATAAAGAGTGGATTCTCTCACAGATAGCACAAAGATATGTTGAAAAGTATCAGAAGCATAAGAGAGAAACGGATAAAAAACAGGAGCTGATAGCGGGATATCTTTTAAAAGAGTATTTAGGTGTAGAAAATGATGCTCAGCTTGTAATAAGTAAAAATGGGAAGCCGATGCTTGTGGATGCAAGAAAACATTTTAACCTGTCACATAGCGGTAAATATGTAGTTCTAGCGATTGCTGATCAGGAAGTGGGCATTGATATTGAACGTGTGCGTCCATATCATGAAGCAACAGCGAAGAAGATATTTTCGAATGAAATACAAAATGCAATGTTCTGAACTTTGCGGGGAGGAAAAAGACCGGATATTTACTCAATTATGGACAGAACTAGAAGCGAAGCTGAAAGTAAAAGGCATTGGATTTAGTAAAGAATGGGAAAATGAAAAAGTAAAGGAATATTTTATTGAGACAAGATGTATAGATGAATATTATGTAAGCTTAGCAACAGAAGAAAAAATTTCTGTAGAAATAGAATGGTTTACAGGGAATGGAAAGGAAGTAAAAAAGTATGATTAAGCCTATTATGAGAGACATATTTTTCTTAAATCAAAAATCAGAACCGGTGACAGAATCAGATAAACAGATAGCAATCGATCTGTTAGATACATTGAAAGCAAATGAAGCAGGATGTGTAGGTATGGCAGCAAATATGATTGGAGCAAAAAAGAGAATCATTGCAGTGAATATGGGGATGTTTAATATTGCTATGTTTAATCCGAAAATCGTGAAGCGCACAGGCGCTTATGAGACGGAAGAGGGGTGTCTGTCATTAGACGGAGTGCGAAGCTGCAGACGTTATCAGGAAATAGAAGTTGAATATCAGGATATGAATTTCAAGAAGAAAAAAGAGAAATATAGCGGATGGACGGCCCAGATCATTCAGCATGAAATAGATCATTGCGATGGGATTTTGATATAAATTTTATTTGTGCATTGAGGAGGTGCATCGCATGGATTTCAAGTATTGCAAATTAGAAATCTTTATTCCGGAAACACATATTTCGCAGCTACAGAAAGCATTACAGTCAGTAGATGCCGGTCATATAGGCAATTATGATTCATGTATGTCATGTTCACAGCTTACCAGTTACTGGAGACCGTTAGGCGGGACATCTCCTTATATTGGAAATGTAGGTGAAATCAGTTGTGAACCTGAAGTAAAAGTTGAGGTAACTGTATTTACAGAGAAAGTGGATGAAACTATTCAGGCAATCAAAGAGGTACATCCATACGAGGAACCGGTAATCAATGCATTGCCGATTTATCGGACAAGTTTTTAAGAGAAAATGAAGTCTTACGATCAGACAGAAAGGAGGTTTGATCGTAAGGCTTCTTTTGTTGAAAAACTACAGGAAACAGATGGTTTATCTTTTTCTCGTTGCGGTATCCTGGAAACAAGTATTTCTCATCAATCTGAGTTACCCGTTCACAACAAAATGCACAAATATGCATCGCAAAATATGTTGAAAATCCTACTTGAAAGACGAACATATGTTCTATATAATAGAGACATCAACGAAAGGAAGGGAATATGCCATGAAAGAACGCACCTATATTGCAATTGATCTGAAATCTTTTTACGCTTCTGTGGAATGTGTGGAACGGGATCTGGATCCGTTGGAGGTGAATCTTGTCGTGGCAGATGTGACCCGTACAGAGAAGACTATCTGCCTGGCGGTATCTCCGGTGCTGAAGTCTTATGGGATTCCGGGAAGAGCTCGCTTGTTTGAAGTTGTACAGAAAGTAGCGGAAGTGAATGAGGCGAGACGGTATCGAAGTCCGGGTGGAAGATTTCAGGGAAGTTCGTCTGACCAGCGTGAATTAAGGAAACACCCGGAGCTGGCATTGGATTACGTGACAGCGCCACCAAGGATGGCTCTTTATATGGAGTACAGCCGCAGGATTTATGCAATCTATCTGAAATATATTGCGCCGGAAGACATACATGTTTATTCCATAGATGAAGTGTTTCTTGATGTAACTTCCTATCTGAAAACTTACGGACTCACGTCGGAAGAACTGGCGAGGAAGATGATTCGGGAGGTACTTCATGAGACTGGAATCACAGCGACTGCCGGGATTGGGACGAATCTGTATCTTGCAAAGATTGCAATGGATATTATGGCGAAACATGTCGAACCTGATGAAGATGGAGTGAGAATTGCGAAGCTGAATGAACGAAGTTATCGAGAACAACTTTGGAATCATAGACCATTGACAGATTTCTGGCGCGTGGGAAGAGGATATGCGAAGAAGCTGGAGGAGAATGGTCTGTATACAATGGGGGATATTGCGAGATGTTCAATGGGGAGCGCACAGGAGTTTTACAATGAAGAACTATTGTATCGTTTATTTGGCGTGAATGCAGAACTCCTGATTGACCATGCCTGGGGCTGGGAGCCGTGTACGATGGAGGCAATTAAGAATTACAAGCCTTCATCGAACAGTGTCGGTTCCGGTCAGGTATTGCAGTGTCCGTATTCTTATGAAAAGGCAGGTCTCATTGTTCGGGAGATGACAGAATTACTGGTATTGGATCTGGTTGAAAAAGGGCTTGTGACTAACCAGATTGTACTGACAGTAGGATACGATATTGAAAATCTGAAACAATCAGAATTTCAGAAGAATTACCGAGGTGAGATAAAGACAGACCGTTATGGGAGAAAGATTCCGAAGCATGCACATGGAACAATGAATTTGGAAGAGCATACGTCTTCTACACGAAAAATTGTGGATGCAACGGTAGAACTGTATCAAAGGATTGTGGATACCAAACTGCTTGTACGCAGGATATCACTGGCGGCGAATCATGTGATACAGGAATGTGAGATTGCAGAGACGGACTCGTATGAACAGATGGATCTTTTTACAGATTATCAAGCGAAGGAAGAACAAAATCAGCGGGAAAAAGAAGAACGGGAGCGTGAGAGAAGCATGCAGCAGGCAGTCCTTGAACTCAAGAAGAAATTTGGAAAGAATGCAGTGCTGAAGGGAATGAATCTGCAGGAAGGAGCGACAACTATTGAGAGAAACAGACAAATCGGCGGACACAAAGCATAAATATGATGATATTTTAGATTGTCCGCATCACGTATCTTCTGTTCATCCATCAATGCCGTTGATAGACAGAGCGGCACAGTTCGCTCCGTTCTCAGCATTGACCGGATACGAAGAGGTCGTGAAGGAAGAAGCAAGACTTACAGAACAGAGAGTAGAACTGGATGAGGAGGAACTGGAACGGTTAGATCAAAGTTTACAATATCTTAAGAAACGATTACAGGACGATAGGGAAACAAATCCGGATGTGAAGATTACGTATTTCTGTGCAGACCAGAAGAAGGAAGGTGGTCAATATCGAACTGTTCAGGGGAAGGTGAGAAGAATCAGACAATATGAAAAAGCGGTCGAGTTGGAAGATAGGACCGCAATTCCAATCAAAGATATCGTGCAGATTTCACGACTATAGAGGAAGAGAGAAAGTGAGAAAGCAGAAGACGAAGAACGGCGTAGGAAGATCTTCCCTCGTATAAGTCTCTTCGGCAGCAGAAAGTTCTTTCATAAATAATATGCTCCAATCTGGTATGTTCATGTGAGTTTTATTATACAACAGATTCTGATTTCATGCATAGAATAGTTAAGAGAAAGTATCGGCAATCATGGAATAATGCCTATGAGATTCTGTGAATTAAAAGAAAAAGAGGTAGTGAACATCTGTAATGGAAAATGTCTTGGAGGTGTAGTAGATCTGCAGATAAATGAATGCTCCGGTGCAATAGAAGCATTGATTGTTCCTGGGCCGGGAAAGTTCTGTGGATTCTTTGGAACGGATAGCGAATATGTGATACCATTTGCATGTATAAAGAAGATTGGACCGGATATTATTCTTGTGGAAATTAAAGAAGAAAAGTTTTTGCAAAAATATTAGACATTGTGTATAATGAAAGCAATAAGATACGTGGAAAGGCGGAGTGGATTATATGAAGTGTCCATATTGTGGCAATCCAGATACAAGAGTGATTGATTCCAGACCAGCAGAGGATAATAGTTCTATCAGAAGAAGACGTTCTTGCGATGAATGTGGTAAGCGTTTTACAACTTATGAAAAGGTAGAGACGATCCCACTGATTGTAATTAAGAAAGATAATAACCGTGAACAGTATGAAAGAGCGAAGATAGAGAATGGAGTTCTGAATGCATGCTACAAGCGTCCGGTTCCGGCTGAAGAGATTCAAAAGACAATTGATGCGATTGAACTGTCAATTTTTAATCGTGAAGAGAAAGAAATCCCAAGCAGTGAGATTGGTGAAATTGTTATGGAGAATCTGAAGGCATTAGATCCGGTTGCATATGTCAGATTTGCATCTGTCTACAGAGAGTTCAAAGATGCGAATACATTCATGGATGAATTGAAGAAATTTCTAAAATAATAAAAATCGGTTATACTCTGTTCGTGAGTATAACCGATTTCAATCTTTCGGAGAATGTTAGTATATTACACGGGAGGCGAGAATGAGAACTTATAAATTAACAATTGCTTATGACGGAACTGCATATCAGGGATGGCAGAGACAGGCAAACACAGAGAACACTTTGCAGGGAACTCTGGAGCGAACAATTTCGTCAGTGGCAGGATATCCAGTGGAGATTGATGGTTCAGGACGAACAGATGCAGGTGTTCATGCGAATGGACAGACTGCAACAGTAGTTCTTTCTGGTCAGGTGGAGGATGGATTTTTTACAGAAAAGATAAATTCAAGATTACCCGGAGATATTCGGATTTTAGATGCAGAGCTTGTGAGGAATGGATTTCATGCGAGAAAAAGTGCGGTCGGAAAAAGATACATTTATCAGCTTGATCTGGCAGAGAAACCAGATGTATTCACGAGACGATATACATATCATTTTCCGCAGCAATTGGATTTAGATGCGATGAGAAAGGCAGCACAATTGTTGATTGGCACGTATGAGTTTGCCGGATATACGGATAAAAAGGATGAAAAGTCCACAAAAAGAACAATTTATGCTATAATGATTTGCGGACAAGGAAGCAAAGTCAGTATTCAATATGAAGGAACAGGATTTCTTTACCATATGGTAAGGATTTTGACAGGAACTTTGCTGGAAGTTGGAACCGGAGCACGAAGCATAGAGAGTGTGAAGGAACCTTTGAAATCAAAAGATAGAAGTCAGGCTGGATTTTTAGCACCTGCAAGAGGGTTATTCCTTGATGAGGTGTATTATTGATTCGGTTATGGAAAGTTGCTGATTATTCACAGAAGAGTTGGCGAATGGACGGTGAACAGCAACACTCTTGAAAGGGAGGATGCAGCGTATTGAAATTAATATCATGGAATGTAAATGGTATTCGTGCCTGTGTACAGAAAGGATTTCTTGATTTCTTTCATGAGGCAGATGCGGATATCTTCTGTATTCAAGAGACGAAGATGCAGGAAGGACAGCTAAATCTGGAATTAGAAGGCTATTATCAGTATTGGAATTATGCTGTGAAGAAGGGATATTCCGGAACAGCTGTGTTTACAAAGAAAGAACCATTGTCGGTGAGTTATGGAATCGGTATTGAGGAGCATGACCAGGAAGGACGTGTGATTACGTGTGAATTTGAAGAGTTTTATTTCGTCACAGTATACACACCAAATTCTCAGAATGGGCTGGCAAGGTTAGATTACAGAATGAAGTGGGAGGATGACTTCCGCACTTATCTGAAGAAGTTAGAAGAGACAAAGCCGGTGATTGTGACTGGAGATATGAATGTAGCGCACAAAGAGATTGATCTTAAGAATCCGAAGACCAACCGTAAGAATGCAGGTTTTACGGATGAGGAAAGACAGAAGTTTACTGAACTTCTGGATGCAGGATTTATTGATACATTCCGGTACTTTTATCCGGAGCAGACAGGAATCTATTCCTGGTGGTCTTATCGTTTCAGTGCCAGGGCGAAGAATGCAGGCTGGCGTATAGACTACTTCTGTGTCTCGGAAAGTTTAAAGGACAGACTGGACGATGCGAAGATACTTACAGATATTATGGGATCAGATCATTGCCCGGTTGAATTGGATTTGAAATAATAGAAAGAGGAGAAGAGAACAATGACAAAGATTGACATTATTTCAGGATTTCTTGGAGCAGGAAAGACAACTTTAATTAAGAGCTTCTTTCTGACGCATACAAGGGAGAGCAGGTTGTATTGATTGAGAATGAATTTGGAGAGATCGGTATTGATGGTGGATTTTTGAAGGAAGCAGGAATTGAGATTCGTGAGATGAATTCAGGATGTATCTGTTGTTCACTGGTTGGAGATTTTGGAAAATCTCTTCATGAGGTCGTAGATACTTATCATCCGGATCGTATTCTGATCGAGCCATCAGGAGTTGGAAAGCTTTCTGATGTAATCAAGGCTGTACAGGATGTTCAGGGTGAAATCGATGCAGAGCTCAATAGCTTTACAACAGTTGTAGATGTAACAAAGTGCAAGATTTACCGTAAGAACTTTGGCGAATTTTTCAGCAACCAGATTGAATATGCAGGTGCAGTTATTTTAAGCCGTACAGATAAAGCAAAACCGGAGAAGATTCAGGAAAGTGTTGCACTGTTAAGAGAACTGAATGAAAAAGCTCCAATCATCACAACACCGATCGAGCAGCTTCCGGGCGAGAAGATTCTTGAAACAATGGAATCAAGCAAATCTCTTGAAGATGAGTTACTCGCAGAAGTAGCCAAGGAAGCACATGATCATGAACATCATCACCACCACGATCACGAAGAGTGCGATCACGAGCATCATCACCACGACCATGAAGAACATGATCATGAGCATCACCATCACGACCATGAAGAACATGATCATGAGCATCACCATCACGACCATGAAGAGTGTGACCACGAGCATCATCATCACCACGATCATGAAGAGTGTGAGCACGAGCATCATCACCATGATCATGAAGGGCATGAGCACCATCATCATGATGGAGAGTGCAGCTGCGGCTGTGGACACCATCATCACCACGATCATGAGGGTCATCATCATGCAGATGAGGTATTCACAAGCTGGGGTAAAGAGACAATTCATACTTATACAAAGGATGAGGTCAGTGCAATTCTGAAGACTCTTGAAGAGGATGGCTCTTACGGAAATGTACTCCGTGCAAAAGGATGGTAGCAGGAGCAGATGGAGAGTGGATCTACTTTGATATGGTTCCGGAGGAGCATGAAGTAAGAACAGGAGCACCGGAATACACAGGAAGAATCTGTGTGATCGGAGCTGAGCTTAACGAAGACAAGCTTGCAGAATTATTTAAGCTGAAATAAGAGAATAAGCAAAGCAGTACCCCATAGGGGGCTGCGTAGCATTATGTAATAACAGATGTCTTCTGTGAAAAGGAGACGGAATGGAGATAGATATGATGAAAGAGCCAGATGTTATGGTTTATCTGATGACAGGTTTTCTGGACAGTGGTAAAACTCAGTTCCTGAATTTTACACTATCTCAGGATTACTTTCAGATTGATGGAAAGACGCTTCTGATTCTCTGCGAAGAGGGGGAAGAAGAGTATGATCCAATGGAAATGCTGAAGTATGGTGTCGTTATTGAGACTGTAGAAGATAAAGAAGATCTGACAGAAGAGTGGCTGGAAGAGATGAATAAGAAGCATGAGTCGGAACGTGTTGTTATTGAATATAATGGCATGTGGCAGGTGAGTGAATTTGAGAAGATGAAGCTTCCGGCAGGCTGGGCTATCGAGCAGAAGATTACAACGGTAGATGCAAGTACTTTTCAGATGTATCTGACAAACTTAAAACCACTGTTTGTAGAGATGGTAAAGGGCGCAGAGCTTGTTCTGTTCAACCGTTGCGAGGATAAGAAACCGTTGGCAGGATACCGCAGAAGTGTAAGGTTGTAAGCCTCAGGCAGAAGTAATCTTTGAGGATGAGAATGGTGAGGTAGACAATATCTTTGAAGACGAAGTACCATATGATCTCAAAGCACCTGTGATTGAGATTCCAAGAGAAGATTATGGTATCTGGTATATTGATATGCAGGAGCATCCGGAGCGCTATAAAGGAAAAGTTGTAGAATTTGTTGCAAAGGTTATGAAACCAAAAGCATTTCCGTCTAAGGTATTCTATCCGGGGCGTATGGCAATGACTTGCTGTGCAGATGATACATCTTTCCTTGGATATGTTTGCAGAAGCGCTTATGCGCCGAAGCTGAATGCGGGAGACTGGGTGAAAATTTGTGCAAAAGTGCGTTATGCGAATCTGTCCGTATACGGCGGAGAAGGACCGGTGCTTGAGGCAGAGAATATTGAGCCTGCAGAACCAATTGAAGAGTTAGTATATTTTTAATTAAGACAAGCAATAAGACAAAGTAATAAGACAAGAAATAGGAGGAGAACTTCATGGCAAAGAAATATGATGTAATCGCATTAGGAGAACTTCTGATTGATTTTACAATGAATGGACAAAGCGAACAGGGAAACAATATGTTTGAGGCTTGCCCGGGAGGTGCACCGTGTAATGTGCTGGCGCTTCTGAACAAGATGGGAAAGAAGACAGCATTTATAGGAAAAGTTGGAAAAGATCAGTTTGGAACGTTATTAAGAGATACGATTACGGAAGCCGGAATCGATGCCTCCAATCTGATGGTTGACGAAAATGTGAATACGACACTTGCGTTTGTACATACATTCCCAGATGGAGACAGAGAGTTTTCATTTTACCGTAATCCGGGAGCAGATATGATGCTTACAGCAGATGAAGTGAATCCAGAAGTAGTAAAAGATACAAAAGTCTTTCATTTCGGAACACTTTCTATGACACATGAAGGTGTGCGTGAAGCAACAAAGAAAGCGGTAGAAACAGCAAAAGCAAATGGTTGCCTTGTATCCTTTGATCCAAATCTGAGACCGCCGCTGTGGAGTTCTCTTGATCTTGCAAAAGAGCAGATGGAGTATGGATTTGGAAAATGTGATATCCTGAAGATCTCTGATAATGAAATTCAGTTTGTATCCGGTAAGGAAGACTATGATGAGGGAATCGCATATCTGCAGGAGACATACAATATTCCGCTGATTCTTCTGACTATGGGAAAAGACGGAAGCAGAGCTTATTACAAAGGCATGCGCGTAGAGAGACCAGGATTTTCAGTGAAAGCAATTGAGACAACCGGTGCAGGAGATACTTTCTGTGGAAGTTCTTTGAATTATCTGGTTGATCATGATTTTGAGAATCTGACAGAGGAACAGTTAGGAGAGATGCTGACATTTGCGAATGCGGCAGCAGCACTTGTAACAACAAAGAAGGGTGCGATCAAAGCTATGCCTGTCAAAGAAGAAGTGCTTGAACTGATTCAGAAATAATTGACAAGAAAACAGTCAATCATTATAATGTAACACAGAAACAAGGGCGTTTCCAACTTAGGTGGAGAACGCCCTTTTATCGTATGAGTTTATGATAAAGGAGGTTGAAAATAATGCATAACTATACAAGAGATGATATTTTTCACATAGTAGAGGAAGAAGATGTCGCTTTCATCAGATTGCAGTTTACAGATATTTTTGGAACGATGAAAAATATGGCGGTGACAGTAGGACAGCTTGAAAAGGCATTGGACAATCGTTGTATGTTTGATGTTTCTTCTTTGGAAGGGGTTACAGATGAAGAGGAATCAGATATGTACTTGTATCCGGATTTGAGTACATTTGAAATCTTTCCATGGAGACCACAGCAGGGAAAAGTTGCAAGACTGATCTGTGATGTGTATAAAAAAGATGGAACACCGTATGAAGGCGATCCGCGTTATGTACTCAGAAAGGCTGTTGCGGAGGCGAAAGAGATGGGATATACGATGAATGTCGGTCCGGAATGCGAGTTCTTTCTTTTCCATACAGATGATGACGGCAGACCGACAACAGTAACTCACGAGCAGGGAGGATATTTTGATGTAGGGCCATTGGATCTTGGAGAAAATGCGAGAAGAGATATGATCTTAACATTAGAAGATATGGGGTTTGAGATTATTTCCTCACATCATGAGATTGCGCCGGCGCAACATGAAATCGACTTTCACTACGATGAGGCGATGATTACAGCAGATAATCTGATGACATTTAAGATGGTTGTCAAGACAATCGCAAAACGACACGGTCTGCACGCGACATTTATGCCAAAGCCGAAGAGTGAGACTTATGGGTCAGGAATGCACATTAATTTGTCTTTATATAAAAACGATGGAACAAATGCACTTTATAACGCAGAGGATGAGAATGGACTCAGCCAGGAAGGATATTATTTTATTGGTGGCTTGATGAAACATATGAAGGCAATCACCTGTATTACAAATCCGACGATCAATTCTTATAAACGTTTTGTGCCGGGGTATGAAGCACCTGTTTATATGGGATGGTCAGCTAAGACAAGAGGACCTTTGATCCGTGTGTCTATGGAGAAAGAAGACAATTCAAGACTGGAACTTCGTAGTCCGGATGCTACGGCGAATCCATATCTGGCGCTTGCAGTACTTCTGAAAGCCGGATTGGACGGAATTAAGAATCAGATTATGCCTCCGAAGAATATTGATGAAAATATTCAGAAGATGACACAGGAAAGAAGAGATGAACTTCAAGTGGAAGAACTGCCTAGAACGCTTGGAGCTGCTACAGCAGAGCTTGAGAAAGATGAACTGTTGATCAGCGTATTAGGGAAAGAGCTTGCCGAGAAGATCATCAAAGCAAATAAGAAAGAATATAAAGAATATTGTATGCAGGTAACAGACTGGGAGATTAATCATTATCTTTACAGGCTGTAGTTCAGGTATCCTGGCATTGGGCATTTAGAGACCGCATATGTTGGTATAGAACATTTTATAGAAAACAGATTGATAGAAGAGTAGTTAGCGGAAGAGGTGAGCAGATATGAGCAACATTATTGTCGTTTTCCCAAAGAGGGAAAATGCAGTAAATATCCGTAATAGTTTGGTTCGTGCGGGTATTGAAGTATCTGCGGTGAGTTTGACAGGAGCTAAGGCTTTGCAGTATGCTGATAACTGGAGTGATGGAATTGTCGTGTGCGGTTATCGGTTTCAAGATATGCAATATACAGATTTGCGAGAATCTCTTCCGGATACGTTTGATATGCTTTTGGTGGCTTCAGCGGATAAGTGGATGGATGATGGACTGCCGGACGGGGTTGTAGGACTTCCACTCCCAATCAAAGTTTATGATTTGGTAAATACCGTTGAAATGATTCAGCAGACACAGAGCAGGAAGAGAAGAAAGCGCAGAGAAACGATACGAAAGAGAGACGATTCTCAGAGAAAGATAATCGATCAGGCGAAAGCGCTTCTGATAGAACGAAATAACATGTCAGAAGAGGAAGCACATCGATATTTACAGAAGAGCAGTATGGAAAGCGGAACCAATATGCTCGAAACAGCACAGATGGTGCTGACAATTATGAATGAATAAGAGGCAGCTGTTAACAGTAACGAATAAGAAGTGCTGTAAACAATAACAAATGAGAGGACTGTCAGTGATGACAGTGGAACGGAGAAGAGAATGAAATTTACAAAAATGCAGGGAATTGGAAATGATTATGTGTATGTAAACTGTTTTGAAGAGAAGGTAGAAGATCCATCAGCGTTGGCAATCCAGGTGAGTGACAGACATTTTGGAATAGGATCCGATGGATTGATCCTGATCTGTCCGTCGGAAGTGGCAGACTGTGAGATGGCCATGTATAATGCGGATGGCTCTAGAGGAGAAATGTGTGGAAATGGAGTTCGCTGTGTTGGAAAATATATGTATGATTACGGTCTGACTGATAAAACAGAGATTACAGTTGAGACTTTAGCAGGAATCAAAACACTTCAGCTTTTCATAGAAAATGGAAAAGTTGCGAAGGTTCGAGTTGATATGGGAAGCCCAATCTTGACACCGGCAGAAATTCCGGTTGTGGCAGAGGGAGATAAAGCTGTAGATGAACCGATTCTTGTGGATGGAAAAGAATATCATATGACTTGTGTATCTATGGGAAATCCGCATGCAGTCGTTTATGTAGATGATGTGGACAATCTTCCGATTGAAGAAATCGGACCGAAATTCGAAAGCCATGAGAGATTTCCAAGACGTGTGAATACAGAGTTTGTAAAAGTACTGGACAGACATACTGCACAGATGCGTGTTTGGGAGAGAGGATCTGCTGAGACACTTGCCTGCGGAACAGGAGCATGCGCTGTAGCTGTTTCCTGTATTCTGAATGGATTGACAGAAGATGAAGTAACTGTAAAGCTTCTTGGCGGAGATTTGGAGATTCAGTGGGATCAGGAGAAGAACACGGTTTATATGACAGGACCGGCAACTGTTGTATTTGATGGAGAGCTGAAATAAAAATTTGATGAATAGAGAATGGTGCGTTGACTGATTTTCATTTTTGTGAATTTGAGGTCAAGTTATACTGAGGATGCGTTGACTAAATTTTCGTTTTAGGATTTTGGGTCAACGCATTTTGTTTATAATATTGATGTAACTGTTCAGAGCCAACCTCCAAAATGCTACGCATTTCGTCGGTGTGGCGTATCCGCCAAATAAAATTTCAAAAACAGTCTTAAAAATGCAAGCATTTTTATACCTGTTTTTG
>ENA-OPYW01000071-OPYW01000071.1-human-gut-metagenome-genome-assembly--contig:-NODE-71-length-12777-cov-1.062213_pt1 | contig 12777 bp, 17 predicted proteins | sample MGYA00242473_ERZ504483 | MGnify/ENA primary metagenome ERZ504483 (study PRJEB26092, sample SAMD00036221) | human gut metagenome | host: Homo sapiens | study: EMG produced TPA metagenomics assembly of...
TTGAACCAAAATGCTTTCTTGCCATTGAAAACCACTACAAGGTTGCCGTTGCATTCTATGGCTGCCCTGCCAATTTCTTGGTCAAATATGTCAACTTTTTCCATTGTGCAACTTATTTTAGTTCTCTTACTTCCATGTTTACACCTCTCTCATAGATGACAAAGGTGTAGGTCTTTCCTTTATACTTGAACTCATCTATGGTACGTGATATGTCACGGCCTTTTACTTTCTCTTTGCCGGAAAGTCTGTTCATTTCGGAATCATGCTTCTCTGAGTAATAGCCAAATATACCTAGCATGACCAAGATTGCGGCGACAATGGCGAATAACCAAATGTTGTCTTTGAAAAATTTTCTCATCTGTCTTGTTCTTTAATTGTTATTATACTCTTCTATGGCCTTGAATATCTCCAAAGCCACTTGCGGAACCCAGGCATTGCCGTATGCCTTTATGGATTCCTTTCTCCATTTTCCTTCAGAAATGGCAAGGCCGTCCACATCGAAGGGAAGCCCATCATCTCCTCTGCATATAGTGGGTTGAACTGACGGGAACCCTGTGAACCCCCGGTTTCCTCTGCTACTTTCTTCGGTGATGGCAGCTTGCCGTTCATGGCAAGGGCTGTCAGTCCCATTCCCATCTGGCTCTTGGGATTGAGCTTGGTGGTGTACTTGGTCGCCTCCACAGCTGTAGGCGTAGGGAGGAGGTGCAGGGGCAGAAACTCCGTCCTGCCCTTCTTGTTGCAACGTTTCAAGCCCTGTGTCTGTACGGTGGGCAACAATCCATATCCTGTTTCTTCTATGGGGCGCTCCTGTGGCACAAGCTGGAATAACAAGCGGTTGGACTTCATATCCTTCTCGCTCAATGTCTTCACAGATGGCATCGAGGATGTACCTGTATTCTTCTCTACATACAACACTTTCTTCGAAGAGAAAGTCTGAACGTCCCATTTCAGTGACACTGCTGGGTTGTACCATCGTCGTGATGCCAACAACGTTTTCAGCAACGACCCAAGTGGGCTGTATCTCCCGAATCGCTCGTAGCATTTCAGGCCAGAGGTAGCGGTCATCTTCCGCTCCTCTTTTGCTTCCTGCATAGCTGAAGGGCTGACAGGGAAATCCGCCTGTGAGAACATCGACTTTTCCCTTCCACTTCGTGAAGGTTGTCTTGGTGATGTCTTCATAACTTTCTGAATTTGGAAACCAATAGTCAAGAACTTGCCTTGGAAACTGCTGTATCTCGCAATGGAAGAGATTTTTCCATCCCATCCAGGAGGCTGCAAGCTCCGCTCCGCCTATCCCCGAGAATACGCTTGCGTGGGTCAAGGTGTTCTTGATGGTGGTATCGTTTGTTAATGGGGCTTCTCGCCCCCTTTCACCCCTCGGTGTTTTCAGGTATAGATTATTAAACCTGCTGCCGCACTGGGAGGAAGGGGAACGATGCCTACGAGTTGAAGATTTGGGAAATATTCCCTTTTCTGGCTTTTTCACACGCACCTTTCCATGAAGCTCCTCATACTTGCGGATAAACATATCGAGGCCAACTCCGATGATTTCCTTGATGGCCACTCCCTCGATGTCGGCGATGGTTCGTACCTTACTCATCACATCTGGATCAACCATGGTGCTGATTACCTCATAGCGTGGTTTCTCCTTTCGCCTGGTAGGTGAAGGAGCCTCGCTAGGGCATTCTTGTGTAGGAACTGCTTCCTGTTCCTCGGTCTTCCCAGTCAACCCTTGTAACAGGGAATCCATTGCGTTTGAATTGATGCTCTTTGACATAACTGCTAATTTTACGTTCTACTTGCTGATGGTTACATTGTTTAATACCATTCTCTCCAAAAACTCCTCGGTCAGGGCGATGTAGTCCTGTGCGCCATTGCTCTTCTTGTCGTAGTCAACGATGTTCGTTGCCTCCAATGGTGCCTGGGCGATGGTGACATTCTTGCGAATCTTTGTCGTGAACACTAAATCGTCCAACTGCTTTCTCAAACCTTCCTCGATGTTCTTGCTGAGCTTCGTTCCTTCCCATCGAGTGATGGCAATACCGAAGATGTTTACCTTTGGATTGAGGAACTTCTTGATTTGGTTGATGAAGTCGAAGATCATCTTCAATCCGTTAAATGGCAAGACTTCTGCTACCAAAGGGATAATCACATAGTCGGATGCCGTGAGGGCATTCAGGGTGAGCAACCCAAGGGAAGGTGGGCAATCGATGAGGATGTAGTCGTACTCGCTCTTGTAGTTCTCCAACAACTCTGAGAGGATTCTCTCTCTCGCCATCTTTCCTGCCAACTCCAAGTCTGCCTGGGCTAGGTTCAAATCGGCTGGTATCATGTCCAAACGGATGTCCTCACGTACCTTATATATATAAAGGGAGGTGGAGGACTGGGATTTCAAGCATCATAGATGGTGGTTGTGACCTCTTTCTTCAAGAGTGAACTCGTGAGGTTTGCCTGGGCATCCAAATCTACCAAGAGAACCTTGTAACCCTTGGAGGCGAGGATTGAACCCATACTTGCTGTTGTCGTTGTCTTACCAACGCCACCTTTGTGGTTGGCGAAGGAAATAATCTTTGCGTAATGTTTCATAATTGCGTTATATTTTTATATAATTATATGACTATATAGTTATTTTCGCCTACAAAGATATGAATATTTGGTAATATAACAAAATAATTATATAATTATTTGCATATTTCGATGTTTTTTTGTACCTTTGCATCAGAAAAAGTTCTTAAAATATAAGTAATATGAAGAAAATTTTTGCATCAATGATGATGTTGGCTGCAACTTCCACAGGATTTGCCCAACAGGTAACGGCTCCAGAGCCTGAGTTTATTAACAGCTATTGCGTGCTCACAAGTGATTCCACTTTTGATGCGCTCCCAAAAGAGGACGGAATGATTTCCAAGCATCAGAATAAATTCGGCAAATTTGCCAAGATAGCAGGAGCTATTGGAGACTTGGGGTTTGCAGGAGGTATGATAGGGGCCAGTACATCTGGAAGTGCTTCTGGTATAATTAATGGTGTTCGTGTGATGGGAACAGCAGCTGGAGTAGGACAAGCTGCCGATGCAGTGAATACCCTCGCAGGAGCAGAGGGTATGGACATTGCTTTCGCAGGTGGCAAATCTGCCTACACCGTAAAGAATGCAAGCAATGGCATCCGTTTACTCATCAAGGGAGAGAAGAACGAGTACGATCCAATGGAAATTTACCGCATTGTACGTTTCAAAGCATCAAAGAAGGACAGAAGAATTCAATGGATGGAGTTCAAGCCTGCCTTGATAGGCAGCGCAGAAACCAAGAAGAGAGGATATGTAGCTTTCACAGGTCATAAATATGGAAACCAAAGCTATCTCTTGGAAATTCCAGCATCTGAGGCAGAGCCAGGAGAGTATGGCATCTTCTACATGTCAATCATCACGGCTACAGCCATCCCTGTAGGAACATTTAGTATTAACAAATAAAACGTTACGATTATGGAGGCTTTATTAACTTTGGCATTTGCCGGTTGGCTCGGCAAGAAAACCGTGGAAGCGGTAGTTGGTGGTGGAAATAAAAAGAAAAGAAGACGCTCTAAGACCAACTGGGATAGACTAAGCTATTCCCAGAAGGCTTGGCTTCATGACCATTCACTATAGTTTAATGGCAAATCCTGTAGTTTAAATTGCAAAATCATTATATATAAGGTTCAATGCTCCTGGTTCGAAAGAATCAGAGTTTTTTGTTTGTAAGCCATTAAAACTCATAAAAGTTTGGAGATTAGAATTATTTGTCGTACTTTTGCAGCGGAATAAATTTAATAAAGTCCCTTTGTGGCATAAATTATGTGTAAGGTATGAGGGTGACTTGGTAGGACGTGTTGCCTACTCACTGTATAAAAGGGAAAAGATTGCTTTTATAGAACAATAGAGTAGGATGTAGGGGAGTAATCCCCTACATCCTACTCTATTTGAAATATTTCGGTGCTATTTTACTTTGCTTGCCCTTTGCTCATAAGTTCGGCATAGGCAAGGGCATCTCTGATAATGCAACTGCTTTCAGTCTCTTTGTCTTCCTTGCAAATGGCCCTGTATTGTTGCTTGAAGACATCTGGACATTCCTCATAGGCATCGATAAGGACATATCTTATCCATTTGTCATAGTCCTTGGGATGAGGAAGCTTAAGTCTTCTCAGAAACATACCTGTGGCACGCTTCAAGGTGTTGACATCGAGCTTGACGGCCTTGCCTGTTTCCATGTCTATCCAGGCAAACAACAGGTGGGCTACCTGCACTGAGCGGTCTATGCTGATTTGAAAACATGATACCTTGAATCTTTTTTCAAATGCCAGACTTACTTCCTTTATTTGCTCCAGCGTGGTGGATGCTGGAACCTCAAAGGAAATTTCCCTGATGACCTTTGTGTTGCGATATGGCAGAAAAGAGGTCTTCTTTTCTATCACTCTAAGAAGTTTCTCGTATCTTGATACGTAAGTCTCTTCTATCCAATATTCTGGTTGCATGGGCAAATCTGCCCTAGCAACGTCAATGTTAAGGATTCCGTTATTTCTCATAAGGTTTGCGTTTTATATCATTTACTTTTTCCATAAGTCCCCATCTCTGTAAGTGAACTTAATCTCATAGATGAAGGCGATGATGATGCCAATGACGGCAACACCGAATGCTATTCCCACTATTTTCATAGGCTCTCTTTGTTTTTTATGAACTTGTAATAGGCGTATGAGCGAAGGCTCTGAAAGTGTATGTAACTTCCCGACCAGTCCACTGCGGCCGGATTTCTGTCCATGATGGTTCTCGTTAGCACCTTTCCTGCTGAACTGTTGGGCAAGAACAGGTTCACTTCCTCGTACTCCTCGCTTTCTACGAGAAAGTGAGAGAGGTTGAAATGGTGGTTGAGGATGATGCAATCGCATTCCTTGGGGAGTGCAATCTTGCCGTCCTTCGACAAAGAGAGATAGGCAGATAGTCCATGAAATTACTAAAAAGGCAGCAACTAGCGACTGAGCCTTTTTTAGAAGGTTGCAATGTGATGCCCTTGCGATGAATTGTCGTTGGTCTTTTCATCTCCGTCAGGCTGATGAACTCCACGCCTCCGTGTACGTTTCTCATTCCTATTCCGTGCCACACTCTGTTCAGGCTGCTACAGTCGATGGAATATACTTCTTCTGGTATCGAGGAAGGATTTATGCCAAATTCTTGCAGTTTTTCTTGATCTTTCACTGTCAAGGACTCAAAGCAGATTTCTTCTGCTGCGTGTTCCAAATGCAGTGCTTTTCCGTTCTTTTGCTTGTTCATGATTGTTAAATATTTATTCGTTTCACTCATTTACTTTTATCATCATGATGTTCCTACATCTTGTTTATTAACTTTTGTAGGTCTTGTGTCGTTCTTCCTAAGGCGAAATAGTCGCTAATGTCCTTTTCTTGTTTGGTTCCGCTGAGAGGTAACTCCAACCTGAAAACGTTGTAATTGCCATTGTACTCTTCCACTCTGCTCTTGGATTCCTTGATGCCTGTAGTATCAGAATCGTAAAGAAATATGATTTTTCTGAATCTCTGGGAAAGCAGCTTTATTTTGTCTGCAGGTATCTTTGCCGTCTCGCTGTTGAATGCTATGGCATTGTAGCCATGGGAAGCAAGGGACAGGACATCCTTTTCTCCACCAGTGATGAACACCATGTCGCCGTTTTTCTTGCAACTGTTCCCATCCAAACACATATGGCGTTGGCAGGTCGCCGCCATACAGAAATCTGTTTTCTGCCTTAGGACGATATACTTTGATGCCCTTCATGTCGTTGAAGAAATAGCCGTAGGCTGGGATGGCCTTGGAACCAAATATGTTGAAACTCTTGCCGTCGGCTTTATTGAAAGTCACGCTTCTTAGGCTGTGAACATGATAGCGATGTAGGGTGTTGACATCGATTCCATACTTGTTCCAATACTCTAATTCCCAAGACATAAATTCTTGTATGACAGGCATGAAAGTCTTGATACTTGATGTCTTGTTCTTGCTGATTTCTTGCTTGATGGCAGCTCTGTTGAACTGGGGCTTTGAGGAGTACTTTCCCTTGTTCTCCTCAAAGACTCCCAGGCACAGGTCCTGGTCGATTCTCTCCAATACGGCCTTGAAATCATTGCGGATGCTCATGTTCAGCACCCTTGCAGCGATTGCAAAGGCGTTGCCGCTACATCTGCTGTCGCCAAAGTCCTGGAGATAGTAGTAGGCTTGCTCTCCTGGAGGCTCGTTGAGATACAGATGGCAGGACGGACGGTTGTCGCCACTTCTGAAGGGGCTCTTGAACTTTTTCTTCAAGCACTCCTTACCCAGATAATAGCTGAAAATATCCAGTCCTCCATCTGTTTTCTTCAAAATTGTTTTGTATTCTTCCATGTAAAACCTAATTTTTGCCGCTTTATTTGCGATTTGAGACGTTTTGTTTGTTTCTGTGAGGAATTTATTGCTTGCCTCAGAAAAAGTCGTCCTGAGCGTTGTTTTTACGCTTTTTAGTGAATCTTGCGGAAGTTGATGTCTGGCATGTGTACCACTTCCATCAGCTCGTTGAGCCTTTCCGCAAGCCTGTCACCATATTTCGGGCGTATGTCTGCCATCGGCAAGTTGGTGGTGATGATGGTCGGGAGCATCTTGTCGTAGCGATACGACAACAGCTGCTCGATGGGCTTGTATCTGTTCCCGTACTCGCAGAAGTCCGTTTCTTCCGTTCCTAGCTCGTCGATGGCGAGGATGTAGGTGTTGGCGCATCGCTCAAATTTGGGCTTGTTACTTACGAACATCTGGTAGAGTTCTCTAGCCGTGACTAGCCAGATTCCTGCCTTGGAGCTGAACACGCTGCCTTCTCCATTGCTGGGATCGGGAATTTTGCAGCAGTTGATGAAGCTTCGCATCCCCTTCACGCAGGTGGTCTTTCCGTTGCCTGTGATGCCGTTGAGGACAAGCCAGCAGTGCTCCTTTCCGGTTGTTAACCACGAGGCGACTTTTTTCATGCTTTCCATCTGGGATGGTTCGGCAACGAAAGACTTCTCTCTCTTTTTCACCTCTTGGGCGAAATGATAGCGCAGATGCTCAAAGCACAGCTCTGGGGTGAACCCCATGTTAGAAATTTCCTTCATAGATGCCTCCTTCCGAACTTTTTTGGTACAAACTTCTCGCCGCTCCAACGCTCTGAGGTTGGTGATGGGGAACGGTTGGAAGCCTGAGGTTGGTTGATAGTTCTCAAATTCTTTTCAAGCCAGTCGCAGAAATGACACTTGAAGTCTTTCATATCCTCATGCTTATCCTTGCCACGGCAGACTAGTTCAATCTCGAACTCGTCAACTTTGTTCTTCACTTCCTCTGATGTGGAGAGCTTGTATTTTTTCTGAATGGCAGTCAACCATGTGGTTTCTGACTTCACGAGGTCGGCAAAATTTTCTTTGTTTGATTTCTTTTGCTCGTTTTCTTTCTCCACCTCGGTCACTTCTAAAACTTCGACGAAATCCCCCTCACGCACGTGCGCGATGTCGTCGTCGATATTCTTTATTTCTTTTATTCTTTTATTCTTATATTCTTTTAGTGTTGCCCAAGTACTGCCAAACTCCTGCCCATCTTGTGCCAAGGTTGTGCCTATGTCTTGCCCACCTTGTGCACCATTGTGCCGTCTTGGAATCTGGTTGAGCTGTAACTTTGCTGTTTTATAATTATTTGTATCTCCGTTATTTTGTGTCGTTATTGCACCTTCTTTTGTGTTACTTTTACTTTCTATCAAGTTGTGCCCATCTTGTGCCACCATTGTGCCGTCTGAAAAATTCTTTTTCTGATAACTATCATAATTACAGATGGTTATGATGCTTTGTTTATGTGACACCCCTGGCAAATATTCTATTTCGCCAGTTCTCTGTAATCTTGTTAAGCAGGTTCTGATGCTTCGCTCGGAAATACCTGTTGCTTTCGTCAACAATCTCAATGTGGTATTGAGTTGCCATGCTTCACTTGTACCATTATTACCTACGACTAGTTTTGCTTTCAACATGAAATATACGTACAGGTGTACCATGTTTGGTTCATGGTACCAGCCCCAATCACAGATTTTGCGATATAGCTTTATCCAATCTGGTGCATTTTCATCTATGCCAACAGGTTGAAACTTGTTGAAATCTACAAGAATGATAATCCTGCCATGCTTTAGTTTCTTGTATTCGATTTCTTTGGTTCGTTGGAGTCTTGCAAGGCTTGTCCTTAACGACTTCAATGAAATTCCAGTTTCTTTGGATAGCGTGTTGAGAGAAACAAGACATTCGCCACGTTTGATGGTGATGTCATTGTATTTGACATCATAAACGTTGGCGTTGAGAAGAAGGTACAGATATAGCTGCACCATGTTTGCGTCATGGTACCAACTCCAATTTACAAAGTTGCGTGGCAACTTAATCCAACTATTGTCTGCTATGTTCATGATTCTTTGGCTTTTGATTCCTCTATTTTGAAAGACACGCAGGGCTTGCCGCCTTTGTAGCTGATGATGATTTCATCGTCTTTCTCTGTTATGTCTCGTATGTAGGAAAGGAGAAATTTTCCTCTTTTCCAACTTAGCTCTTGCTTTTTTATGTCCTCGCTTAGGTTGTGGAGTGCAAGCTTGCACTCTTCTATGCTTGGCAAGGGGCAAAGTACGAAGGCTTCAACTTCACGAGGAGGTCTATAAGCCAAGGTTGCTTCTCTGCTACTTGATAATGTCTTTTTATTCTGTACATTGCTCTTTGCTTTAAAAGTAGTCTTGCTCTCTTCGGTGTAACTCCTGAAGGTCGCTGACTTTGTATTCTGTCTTTCCCTTTCTCTTGGAAAAAGGTTTGAGCTTGCCTTCCTTAATCCAACGGCGCACATTCCCAGAACCGAACACTCTCATACTTTCTCGCTCACTATAATACTTTTTTGGAGGATTCTTTATCAAGAGCGCAATCTTTGGTGCCAGGAAAGTAGCTAAGTCTTCAAGAAATGTCTTGTAACTGACATTCTTGTCCTCAAACACGATTCGCTGTTCCATAAATTTCTGTTTTATTGTTCAACTCACTTGGATATACCACAGGATTTGAACGCCCATGATATATTCCTGCTTCCTTCAGTATCTTCAAGACACCACAGCGAGAAAAGTTGTATTTCTTGGCAAGGTGTTCCATCACAGGGGTTGGTTTCAGCACCTTGTTCAGGATGAGTTGCCCATACACGTTGAGGTAGTCGCTGATGACTTGCTCCCTCTTTTTTTATTCTTTCGCCTATTGAGGTTCCAGAATAAACTTCGGTTAAAATTTCAAAGTTATTCTTGCTCATATTGTATTTTTTATGTATATTTGCAAACGTATTTCGTTTTACTAACGTTACTATTTCGTTATTTCGAGTGCAAAGATACCAAAACATTCATAAAAAATATGAATATTTGGTAAATTATTAACATAAATTAATTCATATTAATTAAATGAATGGAATAGAACTGCGAAAGATATTAGGGCAGAAGAATATTGCAATACAAAAATTGGCAGAGAGGATGGATATGTCTCAATCCAATCTTAGTAAACAATTTAAGGTGCAAGACGTAAAGACTGGCATCTTGGAGAGAATCTGTGAAGTTCTTGGTGTGACTATGGATTTCTTCTATGGTGGTACAAAGTACATGAAGAATGGCGGAGATGGCTACGCTGTTAAAGAAGAAACCGTAGGCGTGGCGCAGGAAGAGGATGCAGCAATCCTATATAAGAAACGACAACAGAGTCTTGCTGATGCAAAAGACCAGGAGATTATATTTCTAAAGGGACAGGTGCAAGCATTGAAAGAAACTATCCAAATGCTTGGTGGCAAGAATTCAAATGTGGATGTGCCTATGCCGTTGCAGAAAAAGAATGCGTAATCATCCATCACGATTTCATGAAAATAGACAATGAATTAACTATATATATAAATATGTATATAATTATAATAAGGTGTAAAGCCTTTACATAGACAGAAGGAAATATTATCCTATGTTTAGAGTAACCTACGGAAAGGGCTTCCCATACTGATAATATTGCTGCGGCGCAGGCTGCTGTAGAAGAGTAAATCTCTTCTGAAAGAAGATTGTACGATTAATGATTAGATAATTAGAGGAAAGTGTTTCGTAATGAAGCGCTTTCCTCTTTTTCGTCTTTTTTAGGTTAAATTTCGAAAGAAAATGAGCAAATCATTTGCAAGTTACATTTATTTTCCGTAATTTTGTCGGAAAATAGAGAATATGACTGCAAGAGAAGATAGAGAAAAGGAAAAATTTACCAAGGAAACTGTAGTAAAGTATTTCTTTGATATGGAGTAAATCCACCTATACTATTATGGTTTTAGGTGGGTTGGCTGCATTATTTGGTATAGTTGAGACTAATGAAAGCGGTACCATAAGTGCCATTTTGTTGGGCGTAGTGTTGTCTGCAGTCTTATCAATTATTGGTTATGTAATTTCTAAACGTTAAGAGTATGAATACATTGGCTTTAACTTTTGCAATATGCTTGGTTCCTGCAACAGCATTTTTGATATGGCTCTTTACTCCTTGGGGAAAGAAGTGGTCGAAGGAATTGTAGTGATGAAGAAGATAAAATATATATTATGTGCTTGCCTGATGATGGCAAGTATGGGCATGGAAGCCAAGTCGATGAAGGACTTGCTGGTTTCGATGCCCGATTCTGTTGTGCCTTATCTCAACCACAACCTGCGGCTGGAATTTGCTGAGCTGCAGGAGATGGGAGTGAAGGCGGAAGTGAAGAATCTGTTAGGCGAAACGAGTGTGATGGATACGCTGACTGCTGATTTCGTTCAGTTGAGAACGAGTAAGAGCGCTATTTTGCAGATGAAGAAACTGCCATCGGCTAACGGCGATTCGCTGCTTTGCGTGGTGAAGACTTTTGCCGGAGTAGAGAAGGAGAGTGAACTCTATCTCTTTAATCAGGATTGGCAAGAGCAGGATGCCAGCAGGATTTTCGATGGGAAATCTTTGCAGCAACTGGCTTCCGGTCTTGTTGCCAAACCCGATACGATGAGCGAGGCTAAGTTTGAGGAACTCAAGGGGAAAATTGAACTCAAAATCGTGAGTGCTCTGCTCCTGCAACATGAAAACAGCCTCGTAGTGCGCTTGGCTTTACCTTTCGTGTCTGCTGACGATAAGAAGGCTATAAATGCAATAAAAGTGCAAAGAAAATATAATTGGAATGGTAAAACTTTTTAAGGAGAGTTAAATTCTTGAAGTTTTTTGCTATAAACTATTGCAGGTTACAAGATTATTTGTACCTTTGCATCGTGTTTTTCATGGTATTAGATTATTAAGGTTAATAAAAGATTGGTTGTCGTGAGACAATCAATTTTTTTTTTGTCCCTATCTGAAGGCATCAGCCTCTTGTCTTACCCATCGGCTGGAGGCCGTTGGTTCAGACCGCAGGGCGATGTTTAGAAGATAACCATTCCGATGATACCGCAGATGAAAAGCAGCAGGATAGGGTTGGTCTTTCTGAATTTTGTGAAGTAGAAAGCAGCCAGAAACAGCACGATGCTTGCTCCGAAGACAAACGGATTGTCGGTTGGTGATCCGAAGTTCTCTTTATTCATCAGGAGAACGGCGGCAGCAGCTATCAGTCCGATGATGGCAGGGCGGAGTCCCGCAAAGATATCCTTTACGATTTTAGAATCCTTGTGCGTAATCAGATAGCGGCTGATGAGAATCATGATGATGAAAGGCAGCCACATGATGGAGAGCGAAGCCAATACCGAACTCAGACAGGCTGCCCAAGTAGGATAGCCGTCGTGAAGGCAGGCGGTATAACCTACGTAGGTGGCACAGTTGATTCCGATAGGTCCCGGTGTAGACTGGCTGATAGCCACAATATCCGTAAACTCAGCATTGGTAAGCCAATGGTTCTTCACTACCGTCTCGTTATGGATGAGCGAAAGCATCGCATATCCGCCACCAAAATTAAATGTACCAATCTTGGTAAATATCAGAAATAACTTTAGAAATAGCATAATCTCTATATTTTTTTACCTTTTTACTTTTTTACCTTTCCATAAAGCCAGCCCAGCACACCGGCTGCGATGATGATGTAGATAGGGGAGATACCGAAAGCTGCAATCAGCAGACAGCAGACAACGGGAATCCAGATGTTGTAGCGGTTGATGTTTGCCGTCTTTGCCATCTTGAAGCAAGGCGCAGCAATGAGCGCTACCACGGCAGGGCGCACACCCATGAAGAACTTACCCACCCAATAATTGTCCTTGAAATGCTGGAAGAACATGGCGATGATGAGAATGGCGATGATAGAAGGCAGGGCGATGCCTATGGCACCCACAATGCCTCCCCAGACTCCCTTCAGCTTATAGCCGATATGACTCGCCATGTCGATGGCGAAGATGCCCGGAGTGGTCTGAGCCACTACCATGATATCCATGAACTCCTGTTTGTTCATCCACTGGTTCTTGTCTACAAATTCCTGTTCCATGATCGGTATCATGGCGTAGCCTCCACCTAGCGTGAATGCCCCGATTTTATTGCACGTGAGGAAAAATTTTACTAACATATCAGTTGCTTCTATATTATTTTTCTCTTATATCTGTTGAAATCGGCTGCAAAAATACACATAATTTGTTAAATATGCTAGCTTTCATGCGGATAATCTTCAAAATCGTGTGCTTTTTACCCGAAAATTTGTATCTTTGCAGCTAATATTTTATAATAAAAAGACATTAAACTATGAATCTGAAAGTACGCCTAGCAGTGAT
>ENA-OPYW01000072-OPYW01000072.1-human-gut-metagenome-genome-assembly--contig:-NODE-72-length-12773-cov-1.707417_pt1 | contig 12773 bp, 14 predicted proteins | sample MGYA00242473_ERZ504483 | MGnify/ENA primary metagenome ERZ504483 (study PRJEB26092, sample SAMD00036221) | human gut metagenome | host: Homo sapiens | study: EMG produced TPA metagenomics assembly of...
TCAATGGCTTGTTCATCTGCTGTTCCCTGCCGCAGTAATTTTATAGTTCCCTTTAAGACCGTGATCGGATTGCGCAAGTCATGGGAAAAGGCGGCATTTAGCCTTTTCCGTTCTTCTGCCTGCCGCCACAGTTCCTGATTTGATTTCAGAAGTTCTTCGCGCATAGTATCAAAGGCGGTGCAGAGCTGCCCCAATTCATCATCAGAATGGACAGGCATAGAAAAGTCAAGGTCATGGTTCCGAATCCGTGAAATCCCATTCCGTAGCGTGGAGATCGGCTGTTTCAATTTGATATGATAATATAATATGCCGGATAGAGCCAGCCCGCCCATAGGGAGAACAATGCAGGACACAATTTGAATGATTCCAAGCATGGACAATATATTTTGCTGGGTCTCTGTGGGGGTTTCCATTTTAACGATTGAACCGTCTGCTAAATTTCTATTCCACCGGAGGGAAAGTTGCTGCTGATTGAATTGCATATCATAAAGACTAAGCCTAACATCAGGAGAGCCACCAAAACACAGGAAGCAGATAGGACGAGAAAAGTTTTCTTTAATTCCATATTTTTCAGACGTTCCACCGATAACCACACCCCCAAACTGTATCAATATAACTGTGAAGCGTACAAGCAGCCAGCTTCGCCCGGATTTTCCTGATATGTTCCATGACAGTATCACTGTTACCCTCGCCGTCAAGTCCCCACACTGTTTCATAAATACGCTCCCGGTCAAATACCTGTCCGGCATTCAGCGAAAGCAGCTCCACAATATCAAATTCCCTTTTTGATAAAGCAACAGGTTCACCCGCCACTGTGACGGTTCGGGCTGAATAATCAATCGTCAGTTCACCAAAGAAGCGAATTGTCGCTTTATTCCTGTGTCGCTGCTCCCTCCTCAGATGTGCGGCAACTCTCGCCCCTAATTCGTCCAAATCAAAAGGCTTAATGATATAATCGTCGGCACCTGCCTGAAAGCCGATGATTTTATCGGCAGATTCGACCCTTGCCGTCAAAAAAAGAATGGGGCAAGTAATAAGCTCCCGAATTTTCTGACAAAGGGTCAATCCGTCTATGTCCGGCATATTGATGTCGAGCAGGATTAAATCGGGCTGTCTTGCTAATTTTTGAAGTGCTTCATTTCCGCAATAAGCGGTCAACACCTCATATTGAGAAGAAAAATAACTCGCCATCATATCTACAATTCCCGGTTCATCATCAACAATAAGAAGCCTTTGTTTCATGCTATCATCTCCATTTGCAATTCATAATATTTATCGTAACAGCCAAATCTCGAAAAAACGCTCAAACTTTTGCCGTCAGGAAAGTATAAAATCAATTAGACTGATAAATTTATTATAATATTATCTGCTGATACAGCCAGTCCGTAAATTCTTTCGGGCTGGCTGTCTTTTCTTTTACAGCCTTTTTTTCTCTTCAATGCTTCTTTCTTGAACGCTTCAAAAGCAGTCAGCATTTCTTCCAGCTGGTCAGCCGGGAATCCCGCTGTCCTCTTCGCTTTGTTGATCTTATTGCGCCAGTTCTGGCATTCATTTTTATAAAGCAGGTCATAGTTATTTTCTCTTGCCCTCTCGTCAAATTCCCGCTTGTTTTGAAGCGCCTGTGCTTTTCGGCACTTGTCGCTGCACAGCTCATACCGCTGGCTCTTTGCCAGAAAATATTTTCCACAGACCTTGCACCGCCGGAAGCAAAGCCCCCAGTCATTCAGCCTGTTCAGATAATAGGTAATCAACGGGTAGAGGGACGCATAGGCAGACACACATTCTTCTGTGCGCCGGTTGTCCGGGAACCAGAGGTCAAGCCGGGTATCTTCTGACGGTGCGCCTTTGAAATAAAGGCTGCCAGCTTGAAAATGTTTCGGTTTTCCTGTCTCCCTGTCAAAGCTCATGGTTTCGTTTTGGAATACCCCGGTCAGTCTGCTCATTTTATCCATGAAGCGGTCACAGGCAGCGTTACGGTCACGGGGTTCTCTGGCAAGCAGATAGCTGTTCCAGATACGGAACGCCACATACATTTTCAGAGGGTCGTTGCTAAGATATTTTCCCCAGAGAAATTCGCTTGCCGCCTGCTCCAGCTCCGGCTGTTTCCATCGGTTGGAGTGGAGGGCTTGCCGCAGCGGAGAAAGCCCGTATAAGTTCCAGTCTCTGTCCGTGTCACGCTCAAAGTTTATCAAAAAAGTTCCCAGTGGGCGTGTCATATCACAAAGCACCTCTGCGTTTTGGCTCCCGTTCAGACGGAAGCGGATCTGCTGTTCTTCCCCAATCAAAATCCGCTCTTTCATTTTCTTCCTGTCCAGCGTCAGGACAAACAAAATCCTCTCAAAACATGGCTCATGCCGTATAAACTGATTCTCCATCCCTATCCCCTGCCTTTGTTTATGGTAATTATATAATTTAGTTATATCCATTACACTCATGGTATCGCAGAAGCATTGTTTTGTCAAGGATAGTCCGCTATGATGATTGCAGTTGGTAATTTCGTACCAAACAGTACTTTGACAAGTGAATGACCGTCCAAAAAGGATATGACCGGCAGGAGAAGTGACGCATCCGGCGCACCAATGCAGGGAAACACCGCAGGAATGGGGCAGGAAAACGGATTTTGGGGAGAACGGCAACAGGAAGCATTTTAACCTATTTGATTTATGGGAGGAACAGAATGAACGATAAAAAGAGATTGAACAGCTACGAGGATTTACCGCTGGTTCTGGATGTGGCGGACATCCAGCGGATTATGGGAATTTCAAGAGCGAGCGCCTATGAGCTGGTACACACCCCCGGCTTTCCGGCGTTCCGCAGGGGCAGGCTTATCAAGGTCAGCAAGATTGCTTTCTTTGAATGGATGGCAAAAGGCTCCGAAACCGTACCGGGAAGTGCAAATAAGCGTGAGGTATCATTCCCTGACTTGCAATACTGCCGCACTTTCCAAAGGGGCATACAGAGGGAAAAACCTTAAAAATGATACCGAGACGCTACACCAAAACAGCCTATCTGCGTACATCAGATAGAAACGGAGAAAGGAGCCGGTTATGGCAAGAATGAGCAACAAGCGACGGCTGGAATGGTCTTTCTTCTTAAATGACCGCAGCCGTATCACTTACAACGAACTGTGCCGGAAATGCCAGCACGAATGTAAACAGAGCTTCCGGGCGGTTGTGGTTGACTGCCCGAAGTATCTTTCCAAGCGTTCCAAGAAAAAGGACAAGACTGCCGGAAACGGCAAAATCCCTTAGGAACTAAGGGCGCACTTCTATACATAGTCTAAAGACCATGTATCGTGCGTCCTGCGGAGCTACCTCTGCCGCTGATAAAATCAGCAATCCGAGGTCTGCGTTCGCTTCGCTCCGACAAGGTGGCTACACCCCCTTGCGCCGCTAAAGCGGCTATCCCCTGTGTACCCGCCGCAAAGAGAAATCCGCTCTGTGGTTTTCCCTTTTCATCGGGCTTTATAGAAGCACTGACACAGACTGTCTGCGGATGGTCTTTCTTTATCTTATCAGCAAAGGATGTGAGAACATGGAAAAATCTTTGGAACAGTTAAAGCAGGAATATGAAAAAACCACTGTCCTGCTGGAACGGGAAAAACGGAAAATGCAGCGTTTGAAAAACCGGCAGGCGTATCTGGAAAGCGGTTCCCGGAAACAGAGGACGCACCGGCTGATTACCCGTGGGGCAGCTATTGAGAGCATTGCACCACAGACAAAGGAGCTATCCGAAGCGGAATTTTATTCCCTCATGGAAAGCATTTTGAATCTGCCGCAGGCGGAGCATTTCATCCGGTCTGCCACAGAGAACCACGCCCGTATTTCCGGGCAGGAGAAAGGCGGTGACTAAGGATAGCACTTTATCATTTTTCAATCGCACAGATCAAGCGCAGCGCCGGTCAGAGCGCCATTGCCAGCGCAGCCTACCGAGCCGGGGAGCGTCTTTACAGCAGCTACTATGGAGAAGTCAGCGACTACACCAAAAAGGGCGGCGTGATCGCTTCGGAAATCATGCTGCCGCCCCATGCGCCGGAAATATATCTTGACCGGGCGACCCTCTGGAATGCTGTGGAGAACTGCGAGAAACATCCAAAAGCACAGCTTGCCTATTCCTTTGATATTGCCATGCAGAATGAATTGACGCTGGAAGAAAACATGGAGCTGGCGAGGAAGTTCGTGCAGGAGCAGTTTGTGGCAAAAGGCATGATTGCCGATCTTGCTTTTCACAGTCCGGAGAAAGAGGACGGCGGTATCCCAAACCCGCATTTCCATGTGATGACAACAATGCGCCCTTTGAACCCGGATGGCACATGGGGACAAAAACAGCGGCGGGAATATCTTCTTGATGAAGATGGAAACCGAATCCGGGATAAAAATGGCGATTATATGTTTAATGCTGTCCACACAACAGACTGGCACGAGCCGGAAACACTGGAACACTGGCGGGAGCAGTGGGCGGCTGCCGTTAATACAAAATTTGAGGAAAAAGGACTGGATGTGCGTATCGACCACCGTTCCTATGTGCGGCAGGGGCTTGACCTGATACCTACTGTCCACGAGGGAGCTAATGTCCGGCAGATGGAAGCAAAGGGCATCCGCACCGAGAAAGGGGAACTGAACCGCTGGATTAAAGCCACCAACCGGCTCATGCAGGATGTGAGGAAGAAGATCAAAGCCCTGTTTGTCTGGATGGCAGAGGTAAAAGAAGAACTTTCCAAACCACAGACACCGAACCTTGCCGACCTGCTGATCGCTTATTACAACCAGCGCAACGCAGGGGCATGGAGCAATAAAGCCAGAACCGGAAACTTAAAGCAGTTTGCCGAAGCCGTCAATTATCTGACGGAAAACAAGCTGCTCACATTAGAGGATTTGCAGGAGCGTCTTTCCTCTGTCAGTGAAGAATTTGAAGCATTAAGCGGCTCCATGAAAAAGAAATCTGCCCGGATAAAGGAATTGCAGGAATTGATACGGGAGGGCGAGAATTACCAGCGGCTAAAACCTGTTCATACGGAATTGAACAATATCAAGTTTAAGAAACAGAGGGAGAAATTTGAAACATCCCACGATGCGGAGTTACGGCTGTTTTATGCCGCCCGCCGTATTTTGAAAGAAAAACTGGACGGAAAACCCATTGCCCTGAAAGCATGGAAACAGGAATACGCACAGTTAAAAACAGAGTATGCCGAACTGTCTCCGCAGCACAAGCCACTCCGGGAGGAAGTCATACGGCTGCGGCAGGTGCAGAACGCCGTAGATACCGCACTGCGCCGGAGGGAGCAGCCACAGGAAGTACAGAGAAAGAAACATGAGATGGAGCTATGATATAACCGGCAGCTTTACCGCTACCGGTATTTTTACGGAGGGAGCATTTGAATGTATTTGAAGCGGTGAAACAGTCTGTTACCACACGGCAGGCTGCTTCATTCTATGGAATCCGGGTGGGGAGAAACGGCATGGTCTGCTGTCCATTCCACAATGACCGCACGCCCAGCATGAAAGTGGACAGCCGCTTTTACTGCTTCGGCTGCGGGGCTTCCGGGGATGTGATCGACTTTGCCGCTTTGCTGCATGGATTGGGGAAACGGGAAGCTGCGGTCAGGCTTGCGGAGGACTTCGGCGTTTCCTATGAGAAATCCGGCAATGCGCCGCCAGATAGGAAGCGTCACAACAGGTCACAGCCCCGACAAAAATCAGCGGAGCAGAGATTTCAGGAAACGGAACGGTATTGTTTCCGGGTGCTATGCGATTATCTGCGCCTGCTGGAGCATTGGAAAACAGCATACGCCCCACAGCCGCAGGATGCCATCTGGCATCCTCTTTTTGTGGAAGCGTTGCAGAGGATAAGCTACACAGAATACCTTTTGGATATTTTGTTATACGGAGAAATAGAAGAAAAAGCGGCATTGATCGCCGCACAGGGAAAGGAGGTGCTGCGGCTTGAACAGCGAATTTCAGAGCTTGCCGCCGGAAACGCAGGAAGCGGTCAAAAGGACGATGGACACAATGGAACCGGCGCAGACACCGGAAGAAATCCGGGAGACATTAGAGGGGACGCAGAAAGGCGGCGTGAAGAACAGCATCCGAAACTGCCTGACGGTGTTCCAGCGTGACCCGCTGTTTCGTGGGGCGCTGCGCCTGAACCTTTTGACGGAGCAGATTGACATTGTGAAGCCGCTGGGCTGGGAGCGCACCAGTACCACGCTGACCGACATGGACATGAACTACCTGCTTTTGTATCTGGAAGAAAATTACGGGCTTACCAGCGAGAAAAAGGTGCAGAGCGCCATCAAGATTGTTGCCAATGAAAACCGCTACCATCCGGTCAGGGATTACCTGAACAGCCTGCAATGGGACGGCACAGAGCGCATCCGTTACGCCCTGCATCACTTTCTGGGAGCCGATACGGACGAATACACTTATGAAGCCTTGAAACTGTTCCTGATGGGAGCCATCCGGCGGGTATTCAGACCGGGGAGCAAGTTTGAGGTCATGCTCTGTCTGGTTGGTGGTCAGGGAGCCGGGAAATCTACCTTTTTCCGGCTGCTGGCAGGCAGGGACGAATGGTTTTCAGACGATTTGAAGAAGCTGGACGATGAAAATGTGTACCGCAAGCTTCAAGGGCATTGGATTATCGAGATGTCGGAGATGATCGCCACAGCCAACGCCAAGAGTATTGAGGAAATCAAGTCATTCTTAAGCCGCCAGAAAGAAACCTACAAAGTGCCGTATGAGACACATCCGGCAGACCGGCTGCGGCAATGTGTATTTGGAGGGACGACCAACCGGCAGGACTTTTTACCCCGTGACCGCACCGGCAACCGGCGCTTTCTCCCCGTGACGGTGTACCCGGAACGGGCGGAGGTTCACATACTGGACGATGAAGCGGCGGCGAGGGCGTATATCGAACAGATGTGGGCGGAAGCCATGACGGTTTACCGCAGTGGGAAGTATAAGCTGTCATTCAGCATGGAAATGAACCGATACCTGAACGCCCATCAGCAGGACTTCATGCAGGAGGACACACAGGCCGGCATGATCTACGCCTATTTGGAGGACTACACCGGCGACAGGGTATGTTCCAAGCAGCTTTATGAGGAAGCGCTGGGGAACTTAAATTCCCCGGCAGACTGGGAGACACGGGCAATCTGCGAGATTATGAATACCGGCATTGCGGGCGGCATCATACAGGGCTGGGCAGCCTACAAAAGCCCGAAGCGGTATAAGAAATACGGTTCTCAAAAAGGCTGGGAGCGTGTCAACCAAGACCCGCCGGAGGGGGACGGTTTTCAGGAAATCACGGAAGAAGAAGCCCGGCAAATGGAACTGCCATTCTGAAAAGCCACCGGTTGACAGTTTGGTTAACGCTTCGGTTGACAGCCGGTTGACGGGGAAAAGCCTGATATTTGGGGCATTTCTCTCCTTTGTCAACCATGTCAACCAAGAAATCAAAGAAAAAGTAAAAAGTAATAATAGAGCGCCTATGGATTGTTTTCAAAGTCTTTTCTGCCGGTTGACACAGTTTGGTTGACATGGAGACAGTCTGCGGCTGTACACCTGCCTGACATTCCCTTGTCGGGCATATTTCATTTATGGAGGTAACTGCCTATGGCAAAAAGCAAAAACGAGAGCAATAACAAAAACAGCGGCACCCTGCTTACCGAAAAAGACGGCACCCAGTATTTTGTCATGGGGAAAGTCCGTATCAAGGTATCGGAGCATTTCGCACAGGATGGGAAGCCGCTTGACAGCCTGCTGGAAGATGTGATCCAGCACGCTGCCGCCGCTTCCTGAAAAAATACGGAATAACGACTGTCAATCAGCCCACGCTTATGATATACTTGTACCAGCGAGTATTGTATAAGCGTGGGTTGTTTCTTTTAGAAGGAGGATTTTTAACCGTGAAACAACCATACAATACAACGATTTATAACACTGCACTATATTTGAGATTGAGCCGTGACGATGAATTACAGGGGGAAAGCGGCAGTATCCAGACCCAGCGCATGATGCTTAGGCAGTATGCCGCAGAGCATGGGCTGACCGTTGTAGACGAGTACATTGACGACGGATGGAGCGGGACAAATTTCGAGCGTCCAAGTTTCCAAAGGATGATTGATGACATCGAGGACGGGAAAATCAACTGCGTTGTCACAAAGGACTTATCCCGTCTGGGAAGAAACTATATCCTGACCGGTCAGTACACGGAAATCTATTTCCCCAGCAAGGGAGTACGCTACATTGCCATCAATGACAATGTGGACACCATCAACGGAGAAAGCGAGCTTGCCCCGTTCTTAAACATCCTGAATGAAATGCACGCCCGACAGACCAGCAAAAAGGTCAAGGCTGCCATGCACACAAGATTTGCCAATGGCGCACACTATGGAGCCTATGCACCGCTGGGCTATGTAAAAGACCCGGACAAAAAAGGTCATCTTCTGATCGACCCGGAAACACGCTGGATTGTAGAGAAGATTTTTGACCTTGCCGTACACGGGAGGGGTGCCGCCAGCATTACACGGATTCTGGTGGAAGAAAAAGTACCTACCCCCGGCTGGCTGAACTATGAAAGATATGGGACTTTCGCCAATATCTACGCCGGTGCGCCCGCAGAAAAAGCCTATGCGTGGACGATAGCACAGGTCAAGAGCATTTTGAAAGAGGAAACCTACATCGGTCACAGCGTTCACAACAAGCAGAGCAACATTTCATTCAAGAACAAGAAAAAGGTGCGGAAGCCGCAGGAAGAATGGTATCGTGTGGAAAATACCCACGAAGCCATCATTTCCGAAGAAGTGTTCCAAAAAGTTCAGGAGCTGATTGCAAGCAGACGCAGACGACAGAAGAATGGCACAACGCAGATATTTTCCGGGCTGGTAAAATGTGCGGACTGCGGATGGTCATTGGCTTATGGTGTAAACAGCCAGAACAAAAATCCCTATGCACACTACCATTGCAGTAAGTACGGACAGGGATTACGCCAGTGTTCCATGCACTATATCCGCTATGATGTACTGTATGCCTATGTGCTTGCAAGACTGCAATACTGGTCTATGATGGTACAGAAAGACGAGGACAAGCTGCTGAAACGGCTGCTCAATGCCAGCGACAGGGAAAGAAACTCTGCGAAGAAAAAGCAGGCTGCGGAGCTGAAAAAGGCAGAGAAGCGTAAAGCCGAGGTTGACGGGCTGTTTGCTAAAATGTATGAGGACTGGTCTGCCGGACGCATAACCGAGTATAACTTCAATATGCTGTCCGAGAAGTACCAGAACGAGCAAAAGGAACTGAAACAAAAATAAGACAGCTTCACGAAACGATGGAAGCCGCCGTACAGACCGCAGCGGATGCTGAAAAGTGGATTGCCCTGATGAAACAGTATGTCAACCCTGTGGAGCTGACCGCCGAACTTCTGAACACTCTAATTGAAAAAATAACCGTCCACGAAGCTGTCAAGGGCGAGGACGGAAGTCGTGAGCAGGAAGTAGAAATCTACTACCGCTTCATCGGCAAAATCGACTGACCTTTCTTTTTTACCCAACAATATCTTTAATTAAGGGAAACGGGGGATCGTTACCCTGATTTACTTACTACTAAAAAAATATCGCAGATTCTGGAAGTGAGTCTTGACGACCTGTTATCTGGAAAAGAAATGGAAAAAGTAGTAGAACGTAACCCTGTTATTGAAAAGAAAAGCGTCAATAACATAATGATAGCTCTTTATGCGTTTGTGGTAATTTCATTTTTTATCACTATTGTGGACATTATAATTAGATTCCCGTTGCAATCAGAGAGGATTGATTATAATGATATTCAAGCGATTGTAATAAATGTATTGGCATTGCTTATTCAGATTTTTTTCTTTGCGTATGGTTTTGTTAATGCTATACGAGGAATGCTATCACCAAAAAGATGGGTGCCGTAATTGTTGCATTTTTTGCTGCGACCTGTATTACTGGAACTGGAAATATGGTAATTAATTCAAATGTTCAGATTGTTTTATGGTGGATTGTTTTAATTATCCCGAATATAGTTGGTGCTGTAGCAACATTCGCTTATTTTGTTTCGGGTAAGAAAAGTAAGATATATTCTATAATGATTTATTTGGTTACGATTTGGGGAATGTTCCGCATCATTTATTCAAATTATAATCTTATAGTTCATGCAAATCAGTATCTGTCTATGAATAGCACGGTTAGACTTGTACTTGAGGTAGCAATACATTGTCTAGTAATATATCAAACGTATGTATTATGGATTAAACGCCAAAATGCAATAGACATAAGTTGATAGAAGAGTATATGTTCGGATAGTTTAGAGTTCTGACATCGGTTATAGATAAGTTAAAGAGATCTGTGCATATCATCAGCCGTGTGAAGTCAGAGAATGAAAAGGGCTATTACATCGTAGATGCAATCAATGAGGCCATCAATGTCGGCGTGAAGATTTCCTTCTATTATTCTGAACTTAATGGTAAGAAGAAGGAAGTGCTCAGGAACGATGTGAAACTATATACAGTCAGTCCATTTGATCTGATCTGGGATGGCGACTATTACTATCTGACCGATTACTGTGATGAGAGAGAGTTTGTTCGTACATATAGAGTAGACCAAATCAAGAAACAGCTGGAGCTGCTGACTGAGAAGGCTGTTAAGAAGCCGAAGGGATATAACGTATCTAAATATACGGCAGAGGTCTCCCGTATGTTCTCTACAGATGAAGCGGTTGACGTGACCTTGCTCTGTGACAACTGTTGTATGAACGATGTGGTAGGTATGAAGGGGCTGTTGCAAAATAGAGTAATCATTTTCCCAACACCCCCCTTTTCTTTGTTTAGGTCATGCTCCAGCTTTTTGTTCATTCAAAATGAACGGTAATATATTTTTGATTACGACTTTTAGGTTTATCGGGAATCGTCATTTCTAATTTCCCTGCTTCTAAAAGCGGATCGATATACTTCAAGGTGAAATTTCTTAGATCTTTGAAACCACAAAATGCTGCAACTTCTTTCTTTGATTTTGGTTTTGTACAGAAAGCCAAAATCTGCTCAGAGACCATTGTTAGTTTGTTAACTTGGTGGGTAACTTGGTGGGTAACTTGGTGGGAGTTACCCTCTAAGTTGTAATTCACATTTTTCAAAATAACTCTGAAATCTGTCGCTGTTGAGGAAAATTCGGGCTTATATGCCTCTGTGTATCCAGGCAGCTTTTCGGTTTCACTGACGATTTTGCGTAGGCCACTTCCACGGCGTTCCATGTACTTCATGCGGTGGAACAGGTCAGCAATCACAGGGTTTCGTCGCATGGAACGGATACTGTAAATATCGTATTCCTGAATTGAGCCGCCGCCAAACATACCGCCCGGAGATGTGATTTCCACCCGATCATCAAACATATCAATGTGGACTTCACTGCCAAGCACAATGTAATCACGATGGATGAGCGCATTGACAAGAGCCTCTGTCACAGCTCGTTCAGCATAATCCGGTTTGTCTACCCGATACTGAGCTTCTTTAACAAATCGCACTTTAGAATTATTGCGAATAAATTCACTGCCACTTTTCAGCAGATAAATCAGATTCCCCTCGTATTCCTTATCATCCAGAGCATCATCAAAGATAGAACCTTTTTCTAAGCCGTTCCACCTGGTACAAAACATACGGGAGTTATAAACCGTGTGCTGATCGGTCATGAGCTTCCCGGCATTGGTCAAGAATCCATTTTTGTCAGCCAAACCAAAGGAAACATAATCGGATGGCTCAAAGCGGAGACCGGTTCGTTCCAGATAGGTTGCCTCCAGAAGTGTAAAGCTGTAATCCTTTTTCATAGCGTCTGTTGTTAGAGTATCAAAGGACTGATTGGTTCCTTTTAGAATTAGTTCATTTACAATGTAGTCCGGGGCAATTACGCTTTCATTTCCAACACGGATATATGCTTCCATCACTCCATCTGCTTTGTAATAATATGGGGTGCTGCGACCAGGAGAAACCTCCAGAGCCAATAGTTTTTTACCATCTTCCTGCAATGGTTTTAAGATAAACTGCGGTAATGGTGTGATACGTTCTTTGATTAAGCGGCTGATCGCTTCAGCATCCTTTTGAACATCGGACAAGCCGATAGGTTTCCGGTCATCAGAGATTCCGAAAAACAGAGTTCCGCCGATTCCATTAGAAAAGGCACTGACACTTTTTAACCAGCTTTTTGGTTTTTTCGTTTCGAGAGCAACTTTGAAATCACATTCTGTTGCTTCAGCAATGAGCTGTTCTATCATAGAAATCCCTCCTTGAGGTTGTAGAATGTCTTTTTTTATTATACCCAGCGGAGAAAGTTATTGCAACGATAGAAGCAAAGAGTTCAGCGAAAACAAAAATATTTATGAGAGGAGGACCTTCTATTATGGCAACTACAAGAATCATGCCGCTTCATGTCGCAAAGGCCGCACAGAGAGTCGGGCGATCAGTGACATCATCGACTATGTGGCCAATCCAAAGAAAACAGATAACGGCAGGCTCATTACCGGCTATGCGTGTGACAGCCGGACTGCGGATGCAGAGTTTCTTCTGGCAAAGCGGCAGTACATTGCCGCTACCGGACGAGTGCGTGGTACAGATGATGTGATTGCCTATCATGTGCGCCAGTCCTTCTGCCCTGGTGAGATTACCCCGGAAGAAGCAAACCGGCTGGGCGTAGAATTTGCAAAGCGTTTTACTAAAGGCAATCATGCCTTTGTAGTCTGCACTCACATAGACAAGATCCGCACATTCATAATCAC
>ENA-OPYW01000073-OPYW01000073.1-human-gut-metagenome-genome-assembly--contig:-NODE-73-length-12766-cov-1.460638_pt1 | contig 12766 bp, 14 predicted proteins | sample MGYA00242473_ERZ504483 | MGnify/ENA primary metagenome ERZ504483 (study PRJEB26092, sample SAMD00036221) | human gut metagenome | host: Homo sapiens | study: EMG produced TPA metagenomics assembly of...
TCGAATTTCGCAATTAGTTGCTATAAGCACTCTCACCATGCTCGTAGATGTCGAGACCTTCCTCTTCTACTCGCTTGTCAACACGTACACCTACACTCTTATCTACTACCTTGAAAATAATGTAGGTAACTACTACGCTGTAGATGATGCTTACCACGGTGGCTACAACCTGAACCCAAAGCTGATGCCAGTCGCCGTAGAGGGCACCCTGTACGCCTTCGGCTCCTGTTACATACTGAGTGGCGAAAACACCAGTGAGGATAGAACCCAGAATACCACCCATACCATGAACACCAAAGGCATCGAGAGCATCATCATACTTGAACTTCTCCTTTACTACCGCTACCATAAAGAAGCAGACGATGGTGGAAATGATACCGATGCAGAAAGCTCCGAAAATATCGGTACTGCCGGCTGCAGGAGTGATGGCTACCAGTCCGGCTACAGCACCGGTACAAGCACCTACTGTAGTTGGCTTCTTGTTCACAATCCAGTCGATGAGCATCCAGGTAGTGGCTGCCGCTGCTGTGGCGATATGGGTTACGAGGAAGGCGTTGGCTGCCAGACCATCGGCTGCCAATCCGCTACCGGCATTGAAACCGAACCATCCCAACCAGAGGAATGACATACCCATGAACACGAAGGTGATGTTGTGAGGTGTGATAGGATGACCTGCACGGTAATCATCACGCTTGCCTACACAGAGTGCCATGACCAGAGCAGCTACACCGGCATTGATATGAACCACGGTACCACCCGCAAAGTCGATGGCTCCCCATCTCCTGCAGGAAACCACCACCCCATACCCAGTGGGCCATTGGAAGATAAGCGATGATAACCCAGAGAACGGTGAAAAGTACATAACCGCTGAACTTGACACGCTCGGCAAAAGCACCGAGAATCAAGGCTGGAGTAATGAGGGCGAACATGCACTGGAACATTGCAAAGGTGAGTTCCGGAATGCCTGTAGGCATGATGGCTTCCAAACCGATGCCGTGGAGGAAACATTTATCGAAACCACCGATGACGCAAGCCAGAGGATTGCCCGAATCGGCATATTCTGTAGAGAATGCCCAGGAATAACCGAGGCTACCCATATCAGACTGACTACTGCCACGATGAATACCGTCTGCATCAGGATGCTGAGAATATTCTTCTGGCGCACCAAACCACCATAAAAAAGTGCTATACCCGGGATTGACATCAAAAGCACCAAGATGGTTGCCATGATCATCCACGCTGTGTTACCCGTATCAAGTGTCGTCAATAATAAACTGCTCATAAAAATATCTTATAGTTAAATTAGAATACAATATTATAATATAGCCTCTCAAATATAAACTTCAATACCAATCATAAAGTTCAATGTTCAAACCTCAAAATTCAAAGTATCTTTATTCCTCTTTCTCAGCGTTATACAATGCAATGTCGCCTCGCTCGCCGGTTCTGATTCTTACCGTATCGAGTACAGGAATCACGAAGATTCTGCCATCTCCTACTTCACCTGTCTGTGCAGCGCCTGGATAGCGGCGATGGTTGGTTCCACATTCTTGTCACGAACCACGATGTTCAGGAGCACACGCTCGATGCTGCTGGTATCGTACATCACACCACGGTAAATGCGAGCCTGGCGCATTTTACCCTCACCTCTTACATTATAATAAGAGAACCACTCGATGTCTGCTGCTAAAAGCGCCTTCTTGACATCCTCGAATCTAGACTTGCGGATAATTGCCTCAATCTTCTTCATAATCCTTTAATAATTAATAATGTGTTAATACTTCTATTGATTGTCTCTTTTCGAAAACGGACCTTCATTGGTTGCCATCCAAATCAAGCCTTTCTTTTACACTATGTTCGTTTTCGGCTGCAAAATTAATACATTTTGTCAGCATTTTAAAGAAAACAAAAACATTTCGCTTTCACTTTTTGTCGAATATTTTAAATTTATCGAGGCTTATCATATTCTCCTTACAATTTGTAAGGCAGAAAGCATTTTTATAACACAAATTGTAAGATTGCGAAAAATAATCAAGATTTCCGTATTTATTTTCTTGTATATTTCAACAAATCGTCGTACCTTTGCAACCGAAATCAAACAAATAGTCATCGAAATATTCGAAAGACTAGCAAAAAGTCAGATCTCAAAAGAGATAAGACATGAGAGATAAAAGAAGAGTATTCAAACATAAAGAACAACGCAGATGAAAGAAACAGTTCATTTTACAAAGATGCAGGGAGCGGGTAACGATTATATATATGTAGATACCCAACAATACGACATCCCTGACCCAGAGAAGGCGGCCATTGCCTGGAGTGCTTATCACACGGGCATAGGAAGCGACGGACTGGTTCTCATCGGAAAGCCGCACGACGGCATAAGAGCAGATTATTCGATGCGCATCTTCAACGCCGATGGTTCTGAAGCGATGATGTGCGGCAATGCAAGCCGATGCATCGGTAAGTATCTTTACGAAAAGGGATTGACCCGAAAGGACACCATCCGACTGGAAACACTTTCGGGTATCAAGATATTGAAACTTCATCTTCAGGATAATAAAGAAGTTGTGGAATCGGTAACAGTAGACATGCTGGAACCCAAACTTGAAAATCCCGAGCAATTCTTAGGCCCTTCGGTGCTCGAAGCTGACGGCAGGAAATTTGAAGGCACCTATGTTTGCATGGGTAATCCGCATTTCGTTACCTTCGTGGATGACATCGACACCATCGACATCGCCCACTATGGTAAAATCCTGGAAAGAGACAAGGCATTTCCCCAAAGATGCAACATAGAATTTGCCCAAGTAACTGACACAGACGCCATAAGGACACGAGTTTGGGAAAGGGGAAGCGGAATAACAATGGCTTGCGGAACAGGAGCCTGTGCCACAGCCGTAGCCGCAGCCCTTACCAAGCGTACTGGCAGGAAAAGCAGTATCGTGATGGATGGCGGAACGCTGGAAATAGAATATAGCGAGGCTGATGATCATGTTTACATGACGGGACCTGCAGCCTTCTCATTCGAAGGAGAAATTGAATTATAAATAAGAGCAAACTTAAATAACAAATGGTCGATAATGACCACAAATAAAAGGAGAAACAAAATATGGCATTAGTTAATGAACATTTCCTGAAGTTGGCCAACAACTACTTGTTTGCCGACATCGCAAAGAAGGTGAACGCTACAAGATTGCACATCCAAAGCAGCGTGTAATCAGTCTGGGCATCGGTGACGTAACCCAGCCTCTCTGCCCTGCCGTCATCAAGGCGATGCACAAGGCTGTAGACGAGATGGCTGAGCAGGCTTCTTTCAGAGGTTACGGTCCGGAGCGAGGCTACGACTTCCTCCGAGAGGCTATCATCAAGAACGACTTCCTGCCACGTGCATTCATCTTGACGCCAACGAGGTATTCGTAAACGATGGAGCCAAGAGCGATACGGGAAATATCCAGGAGATTTTGAGATGGGATAACAACATCGGCGTTACCGACCCGATTTATCCGGTTTATATAGACTCTAACGTGATGATAGGTAGAGCGGGAATCTTCGAGAACGGCAAGTGGAGCAATGTTACCTACATGCCTTGCGATGAGAGCGATGACTTCATCCCTCAGATTCCAGACCACCGTGTGGACATGATTTATCTCTGTTATCCAAACAACCCTACGGGTACGGTTATCTCGAAAGAAGAACTCAGAAAATGGGTAAACTATGCTATCAAGAACGAGAGCATCATCCTCTATGATGCAGCCTACGAGGCATATATCACCGACCCATCAATTCCTCATTCTATCTACGAGATTCGTGGAGCCAGAAAGGTAGCGATAGAATTCCACAGTTATTCGAAGACTGCCGGATTCACCGGTGTGCGTTGTGGTTACACCATCGTTCCTAAGGAGTTGAAGGCAAAGACATTGGCAGGTGAGGAAGTGGCATTGAATCCTATCTGGGACCGCCGCCAGTGCACCAAGTTTAATGGTACAAGCTATATCAGCCAGCGTGCTGCCGAAGCCATCTACACCCCTGAGGGTAAGGAACAGGTGAAGGCAACCATCAATTACTATATGGAGAATGCCCACTTCATGAGAGCAGAGCTCCAGAAACTCGGCTTGAGAGTATATGGCGGCGAGAATGCACCTTATCTCTGGGTGAAGACGCCAAACAACACGCCAAGCTGGAAATTCTTCGAAGAGATGCTTTATGGTGCCAGTGTAGTCTGCACTCCAGGTGTCGGCTTCGGTCCATCGGGCGAAGGCTACATCCGACTCACCGCCTTCGGCGAGCATGAGGACTGCAAGGAAGCCATGGAGAGAATTGCCAAATGGCTGGGAAAATAAACATTCCAACAGAATATAAAAACATTGAAAATCAGAAATTTTAAATTATATAAGGTATGAGCAACTTAAGATTTGAAGCTGTTTCAGAGGCTTCCAAGAGAAAGCCTGTTGAGGTAACCGCTCCTAGCGAGCGACCAAGTGAATTCTTCGGAAAGAAGGTATTCAACCGACAGAAGATGTACAAGTATCTCCCTGCAGATGTCTATGAGAAACTGATAGACGTCATCGACAACGGAGCACGTCTCGACCGTAACATCGCCAACGCCGTAGCCAAAGGCATCAAGCAGTGGGCTGACGAGAATGGCGTAACCCACTACACTCACTGGTTCCAGCCATTGACAGAAGGTACTGCCGAGAAGCACGATGCCTTCATCGAGCACGATGGCAAGGGTGGTATGATCGAGGAATTTTCAGGCAAGTTGCTCGTTCAGCAGGAGCCTGATGCATCATCTTTCCCATCTGGCGGTATCCGCTCTACCTTCGAGGCACGCGGTTATTCTGCATGGGATCCAACATCGCCTGTATTCATCATCGACGATACACTCTGTATCCCTACCGTCTTCATCTCTTACACAGGTGAGGCACTCGACTATAAAGCTCCATTGCTCCGTTCATTGCACGCAGTAAACGTAGCAGCAACAGAGGTTTGCCACTACTTCAACCCAGATGTCAAGAAAGTTATTTCCAATCTCGGTTGGGAGCAGGAGTACTTCCTGGTAGATGAAAGCTTGTATGCAGCACGTCCTGACCTGATGCTGACAGGCCGCACCCTGATGGGTCACGATTCAGCCAAGAACCAGCAGATGGACGACCACTACTTCGGAGCCATCCCAGAGCGTGTTCAGGCGTTCATGAAGGATTTGGAAATCCAGGCTCTTGAACTCGGTATTCCTTGCAAGACCCGTCACAACGAGGTAGCACCAAACCAGTTTGAGTTGGCACCTATCTTCGAGGAGACCAACCTTGCCGTTGACCACAACATGCTCCTGATGAGTTTGATGAAGAAGGTAGCTCGCCATCACGGTTTCCGCGTACTTCTCCATGAGAAGCCATTCGCAGGCATCAACGGTTCCGGTAAGCACAACAACTGGAGTCTCGCTACAGATACAGGTATTCTGCTTCATGGTCCTGGCAAGACACCAGAGGATAACCTCCGTTTCGTAGTCTTCATCACAGAGACTTTGATGGGTGTATACAAGCACAACGGTTTGCTCAAGGCATCTATCATGAGTGCAACCAATGCGCATCGTCTGGGCGCCAACGAGGCACCTCCAGCAATCATCTCTTCATTCCTCGGCAAGCAGCTGACCGACCTTCTCGAGCACATTGAGAAAGCCGACAAGAAGGATCTCTTCACCGTAGCTGGCAAGCAGGGCATGAAGTTGGATATCCCTGAGATTCCAGAGTTGATGATTGATAACACCGACCGTAACCGTACTTCTCCATTTGCCTTTACCGGTAACCGTTTCGAGTTCCGTGCCGTAGGTTCTGAGGCTAACTGTGCATCAGCAATGATCGTATTGAACACAGCTGTAGCCGAGGCTTTGACCGACTTCAAGAAGCGTGTGGATGAGTTGATTGCCAAGGGTGAGGACAAGACATCTGCCATCATCGATATCGTTCGTCAGGATTTGAAGACCTGCAAGCCAATCCGTTTCGACGGCAATGGTTACTCAGATGAGTGGGTAGAGGAAGCAGCCAAGCGTGGTCTGGACTGCGAGAAGAGCTGTCCTAAGATTTTTGAGCGTTATCTCGACCCTGCCACTATCAAGATGTTCGAGGATATGGGCGTCATGAAGAAGAACGAGTTGGAAGCCCGTAACGAGGTGAAATGGGAGACCTACACCAAGAAGATTCAGATTGAGGCTCGTGTAATGGGCGACTTGAGTATGAACCACATCATCCCTGTGGCTACTCACTATCAGAGCCAGTTGGCTAAGAATGTGGAGAACATGATTGATATCTTCGGCGACGAGGAAGGCAAGAAGTTGACAGCCCGCAACATCAATATCATCAAGAAGATTGCCGAGCGCACTCAGATTATCGAGACAGGTGTTGAGGAGTTAGTAAATGCCCGCAAGGTTGCCAACAAGATTGAGAATGAGCACGATAAGGCGATAGCTTATCATGACACGGTAGCTCCAAAGATGGAGGAAATCCGTTATCAGATTGATAAGTTGGAGTTGACTGTAGCCGATGAGCTCTGGACATTGCCTAAATATCGTGAACTCCTGTTCATCCGCTAATCAGCAATGTCTTCAAAATAGATAAGACATATTTCTGACAGAAAAAAAAACAAAGCTCTAACAAGAGCTACTCTTCATCAGATATAACAATTGAACGATCAATCTATTTCTTTTATTGGTTGTTTAAGTTTGCGCGGAGTGTGGTTGTGAAATCACGCTCCGCTTTTTTATTTCCTGATTTACATAAACAAAAAAACAGACCGACATGAACGCTTGTTCACATCGGTCTGTTTACTTTTTTACCTTTTTACTTTTTTACCCTTTTACCTTTCAACAATCAGTCCACCCTTAGGCTGCATTTCCACCTTCAGGTTTCCCTTCTTATCCACCTTTACGGTCTTCATCTGCGATACTGGCCAGAGAGCCTTCTTGTCCTTGCTTGCCGTCTCATAATAATAGGTAACGGTTTTGCCGGCAAGCATTGGCAGATTCAGGGTGAGCTTCATCACCTGGTCGGTGCCGTTCAAACCAGCCACATACCATTTATCACCATGGCGACGGGCAACAACGGCATATTTTCCAGGATAACCGGCGATGAATTTGGTCTCATCCCAGGTAGTAGGAACGCTCTTCAGGAAATCAATCTCGTGCTGAGGAAGCTCAGAGAGATTATTCGGATAGATGGCGATACATTGGATAGCTGCCTGGTTCATGATAGCCGAAGCCATCTCGAAAACATCGGTGGTATAACGGCGATGACGACTCTTGTTATCCTTGGAGAGATACTTGTTCATGATGGTACCACCCCAATCCATCGCAGCCACGGCGTTGCGGCAGAATGGATGCATGGTCAGTTCGAAAGCCTCCTGCTTGGCATGATAATCAGAGAAGAATACATTCTCCGAAGCCAGTACTGCCTCGCTCGATACATAGTTAGGATACATGCGCTCCCAACCTCTTGGCAGGGTGCAGCCATGGAAGATAACCTGAATGCCATAATCGTTGGCATCGCTCAGGATGTCTTCATACTGCTGCATGGTATGCTGCTTGTCGCCACCAAAGAAATCTACCTTGATACCCTTGATGCCGATGCTCTTCATCCAGGCCATCTCCTTCTTGCGGGCCACGATGTTATCCATGATGCCACGAGGACCCTGAGGTGCATCGTTTGCCACACCATTGGAATTATACCAAAGCATCAGACTCACATTCTTGCTCTGCGCATACTTACTCAACTCTGCTATCTTGTCTCTACCAATCTGGGTATCCCAGAGCGCATCAACCAGCACATATTCATATCCCATGGTAGCAGCCAGGTCGATGAACTGCTTCTGGTCGTTATAGTTGCAGGATTCATCCTGCCAGATGAGCCAACTCCAGGCATACTTGCCTGTTCCGTATTTCTGGGAAGCCTCGAATCTTGGCTCTACTACATCGTATGGAATGGTGGTCTCTACCAATGGCTTCAGATCAGAACCCACGGTAATGGTACGCCAAGGAGTGGAACCCGGAAGAATGAAAGCTGCCGATGTAGAACCGATGCCATCAGCCTCTTTCTCCATTGGGAAGGCTATCTGATAACCCTTTGCTGCATCGTAATCGCTGATATGACAACCCGGATAGTTGCCGTGAGTACCGGTCTCGCTGACCAATACCCAGCCATCGCCGCCTACCTTGAAGAGGCATGGGAAGGTATAGCCATGACCATAACCTGACTTGGCAGTAAGAGGCTGATCCACCTTATAATCTTCTTCATAACTTGGTTTGGTTCGGGCAAAACCGATGAGCGGATCCGACTGTGGACAGAGGTAAGTGGTGGTTACCTTAGGAAGATTGAGGCAGTCTTCTCCTCGTTTACGATGAGATGCTGAGCCTTCAGTTGATCAAAAGTATAACGGAAAGCCACATCATTGTTGCTTACATTGAAGGTAACCGTCATCGGCTGCTTCTTGCCGTTGATGTATGTCACGTTGAGTTGGTTGGCATGATAATCTACATGCGAAACCTTGGCGGTGCGGAGGTCATAACTCTTCTCCACCTTTATCTCATTCTTGCCCTGATAGGTCAAGCCCTGACTGAAATCGCCTACATTGGCAAGGAGTCCGAGCTGTGATTCCTCCATCATCCGCTTGCCTGCATAGTCGATGGAATAATAGAGTTTGCCATCGCGGTCTTCTACCACGACATTCAACTTACCATCAGGAGAACTGACAGTATTCTTCTCTGCGTATGCACCGATGCTCGCCATCAATGCCAGCGCTACTGCTAAAACATTTTTCTTCATTTCCAGATAAAAGTAATTAGTTTATTTGTTACTATGTTTTTATGCCGCAAAGTTAAGCAATGTTATCGAATAAACAAAAATTAAATCGAATTATTTTGTATTTTCTTCAAATAATAGTAACTTTGCACGAAATAAACTATACACATATCAGCAGTTATGTTACAACTTGACAATTTCTATAAGGCTCGCTTCGTGCTGAGCAAGGTAATAAGAAAGACTGAGTTGGTTCACACGCCAAGAATCAACCCAGAGAGTGATGTTTATTTGAAACCAGAGTGCCTGCAGAAGACCGGTTCGTTCAAGATTCGTGGTGCTTACTATAAGATTTCACAACTCACCGATGAAGAAAAGGCGAAGGGTGTGATAGCCTGTTCTGCGGGCAACCATGCACAGGGTGTAGCGCTGGGAGCTACAGCCATGGGCGTCAAGAGCCTCATCTGTCTGCCTGAAGGTGCTCCTATCTCCAAGGTAGAAGCTACCAAGCGACTGGGTGCTGAAGTCTGTCTGGTACCTGGCGTTTACGATGATGCCTACCAGAAGGCGCTGGAACTGAAAGATGAGCATGGCTACACCTTCGTTCATCCTTTCGATGATGAGAATGTCATCGCCGGGCAGGGCACCATCGGATTGGAAATTATCGACCAGCTGCCTGATGTAGAGGCTGTAGTAGTGCCTGTTGGCGGCGGCGGTCTGATTTCGGGTGTGGCTTTCGCCATCAAATCGTTGAATCCGCATGTAAAGGTATATGGTGTTCAGGCTGAAGGAGCAGCAAGTATGGTACAGAGTCTGCACGATCACAAACAGGAGAAGTTGCCTTCTGTAGCAACCGTAGCCGATGGTATTGCCGTAAAGGAACCGGGCAAGATTACCTTTGAAACCTGCTCCAACTATGTTGACGAAATCGTAACCGTGAGCGAGGATGAGATCTGTGCAGCCATCCTGAAACTCATAGAGAGTGAAAAGATGGTAGCCGAAGGTGCCGGTGCGGCCAGTGTGGCAGCAGTAATGTACAACAAGGTTCCGGTGAAGGGCAAGAAAACCATCTGCGTGGTAAGCGGCGGTAATATCGACGTAACCATCCTGAACCGCGTCATCACCCGTGGTCTTGCCAAGAGTGGCCGTCTCTGCACCATCGAGATGGAACTGGATGACAAACCGGGCGAATTGGTAGAGGTCTGCTCTGTCATCGCCGGATTGGGCGGTAATATCACCGGTGTTCACCACGACCGTTCTGCCAACCGCAACAAGGTGAATGCCTGCGTGCTCCGCCTCACCATGGAGACTCGCGACGAGGAACACGTAAAAGAAATCAAGGAGGCTTTGGAATCAAAGGGATTCCATCTCTGGATAGTATAATATTTAATGTTGAATGGTTAGTGTTCAATGTTTAGTATTAAGTGTTAAATTATAAATTGTAAATTATAAATTGAAGATTATGAACGCAATTCACACAGACAATGCGCCTGCAGCTATCGGTCCATATAGCCAGGCTATCGAAGTAAATGGTTTTGTTTTTGCATCTGGTCAGATTCCTATCGACCCTGCAACAGGCAATTTCGTAGAAGGTGGCATCAAGGAGCAGACTCGCCAGAGCCTCACCAACGCCCAGAACATCCTGAAGGCAGCAGGTACCGACCTTTCTCATGTGGTTAAGACTACAGTTTATCTGAACAGCATGGACGATTTCGCAGCCATGAACGAGGTTTATGCCGAGTTCTTCAGCCAGCCATATCCAGCCCGTTCTGCCGTAGCTGTAGAGAAGTTGCCAAAGGGCGCCCTCGTAGAGGTTGAGGTTTTGGCAGCCAAGTAATTCTTCCTCTTTTCTATCAGGAAGTAAACATTCAAGGTGAAAATATTCTTTAGATGGTATCAAGCATTACATTAAAGAATCTGATTATAGGCTATCGTTCGAAGCATCAGCTCCGGGCGATAGCCTCACCTGTTCATGCCTCGCTCCAAGCCGGTGAACTGACCTGTCTCATCGGAGCCAACGGAGTGGGCAAATCTACCTTACTCAGAACTTTAGCCGGATTTCAGCCAGCGCTTGATGGCGAAATCCTGATTCAAGACAAATCCCTTTCTGATTTCTCTGCCCAGGAACTCGCCAGAGAAATCAGCATCGTTCTCACATCGAAGACAGACCATGCCCAACTCTCAGCAGAAGAGATTGTTGGCATAGGCCGTTCTCCCTATACCGGTTTCTGGGGCACATTATCAACTGCCGATAAGCAGATTGTAGCCTCTGCTCTTCAGGAAACGGGCATTCAGCATCTTGCCCAGAGAAACATCAGCGAACTGAGCGATGGTGAGCGCCAGAAAGTAATGATAGCCAAAGCCTTGGCGCAGCAAACCCGCATCATCATCCTGGACGAGCCTACCGCCTTTCTAGATTTCCCCAGCAAGATAGAAACCCTACAGATGCTCCGCCGTCTGGCGCACGAACAGCATAAATCCATATTACTGTCAACCCATGATGTAGAGTTGGCGCTCCAGCTCTCCGACCGTCTCTGGCTGATGGAAAAAAGCCGTTTCTCTATCGGCACTCCTAAAGAACTGGCTGCCGATGGTTCCTTATCCAGATTCATCAATCGTGACGGCATCCGATTCAACAAGGATTCCCTCCGCATCGAAATCAAATGAGTTTTCGTAATTGATTTTTTCTATGGTTGCACGCAAGCACATGAAGAAAAATTCTCAAGTGGCTCAGTTTGCTAACTCAAGTAGCTCAGTCTGCTAACTCAAGTAGTTCAGTCAGCGAGTTCAGACGTCTCAGTTAGTTGATGCAGACGTCTCGGTAAGCCAACGGATACGGCTCCGTTAGCCTACGCAGCCATATCTGTAACCCGATGCAGTCATATTCGTAACCCAGCGCAGTCATATCCGTAACCCAGCGCAGCCATATTCGTAACCCAACGCAACCATATTCGTAACCCAACGCAACCATATTCGTAACCCAACGCAGCCATATTCGTGAATAAGTTTAGATAATTATCTATCATCCATCACGATTTACATACACCAGCCGCATTAATACACTAATATACAGATACTTAAATAGCGTGACAGATACTCCGAAAACGGGAATATCCATCACGCTATACAGAAGAGATAATTACCTCATTATCAAACGCTTAAAGATTTAAAAAGAGGAAACGTGTAAAATCTAGCACTTTGAAAGCTAGGATACGTGCAACAACAAGAATACCAGGAAGTTATGAGACGTAAAATCTACAGTCAATTATTAACAGAACTTTCGCATGTGGTTCAAGTACGGGCTGAAGGCTCAAAAGCTCCTAGCCCAGGGCGCGTGGAGCAAACTTGCGTATATATTGTCAATAGAAGCGCTTTCAACCGTACAGATTGCCAGATTTACTATTTCCGTTTTTGCTGTTCTCTTATTATCCTAACCGTCAAATCGGCAAACTTTTTTATTGCTGCCTGAACCTGTCCTCGTCCGAAAGCCCAGAAAATGAGGGCGGCAGAGGCTGGTGCAGCATGTGTTCCTACATACTGGCGCATTTCAAGAACCGTGCAGCTTTCAATACCAAGTTCTTTCATGGCAGCGAATACTTGGGCTGCTGGTACTTCAAAATCAGCCTTAGTGCGCTGATCTCTAAGTACCAATGCGGTCTTGTTTACCTTAACTACCTTGTATTCCTTATTGGCGTTACTGCGATATGTCTTGATAGTCTTAATCTTTTGAATAAAGTTATCGAATGTCAATATATTAATATCTTCCGTCATAACTAATGGGGTTTAAATGTTGTGGTGATAAGCAAATCATTCCACCTTTTTGTTATAATTCTCCTCTATTATGGTGCAAAAGTAAGTTTTTTCCGTGAAAAAACCAAGAAAAAATGCATTTTTCTAGAGCATGTACAATATATTCTTTTATCAGGTATCTATTTACATCTTTTTAATTGCCAAAAACTTGCATGATTCAAAAATTAGCCGTATCT
>ENA-OPYW01000078-OPYW01000078.1-human-gut-metagenome-genome-assembly--contig:-NODE-78-length-12548-cov-1.524756_pt1 | contig 12548 bp, 11 predicted proteins | sample MGYA00242473_ERZ504483 | MGnify/ENA primary metagenome ERZ504483 (study PRJEB26092, sample SAMD00036221) | human gut metagenome | host: Homo sapiens | study: EMG produced TPA metagenomics assembly of...
CAGGCTGCATGTTACTGTTCACACGATGTGCGACCAGCAACGCATCTCGCCATTTTAAATCGCCTTTGGCGATGGGGCGAGATGCATTCAAATCAAAACACGCATCCTCCGTGTCAATCAGCGGAGTGATTGACAGGGAGTGAACAGTAACAGCTGCATGACTCTTGCATGCAAGAGAGCAAAAAATGTTGTATAATAAGAATTGGTTCGTGTAGTTTGAGCGTGTTCTGCACGAATGAGAAAAAGAAAGAGTGGAATAAAAATGCAGTCAGAAGCAGAACTTAAAAGTTTATTATCAAGAATAGATCACCGGGGATATCCGGCTTATAAAGATACAAAAGGACAGTACCGATTTCCGGGATATGTTTTATCGATCGATCACGTACAGGGAGATCCGTTTGCGTCACCGTCAAAGGTAAGTGTACTGGTGAGTGGAAAGACAGCAGGATTCCCACAGGAATTATATTGTGGAAAATGTCAGAGAATCGCACTTCAGGATGAATTGCTGCGCCAGTTTGGAAGAAGGGCAGAGAGGTTTGCATTCAAGGCGAAAGGTTCAGGTAAGAGCGGACTGATCTCTGTCAGCAGATGCGGACAGGAAGTTTTGGAGAGAACAGCGTGTCAGATCCAGCCGGAGAACGGAAACATCCTTCTGAGAATGGAAATCGGATTTCCGGCAAATGGGCGAACGATCAATGCAAGAGAATTAGAGAAGATTTTATTTGATTTTGTTCCGGAGTGTGTAAAGGCATCCTTGTTTTATAAGAATCTGGATGCAAAAAGATTGAGAAGAATCGTAGATCTGGCAGAAGATCAGGAGTATATCCGTAAAGAACTTCCGAAACGTGGTTTGTGTGCTTTCGTGGCAAACGGAAGTGTACTGCCAAGGGAATCCGGAATTTCATCCAGGCCGATGCGTGACGGAATTGCCTTCCAGTCTCCGACGGAGCAGGAAGTGACACTGGAACTTCCACATAAAGGAAAGATTACCGGTATGGGAATCCGTAAGGGGATTACTTTGATCGTCGGTGGAGGTTATCACGGAAAGTCAACACTTTTGAAAGCTCTGGAGCTTGGAGTGTACAATCACATCGCAGGGGATGGAAGAGAGTATGTGATCACAGATGCGACAGCAGTGAAATTGCGCGCGGAGGATGGAAGAAGTATCCAAAAGACAGACATTTCCATGTTCATCAACGATCTTCCGAACGGAAAAGATACAACGTCATTCTGTACGGAAGATGCAAGTGGAAGTACTTCACAGGCAGCAAATGTGATTGAAGGAATTGAGGCCGGGACATCCCTGTTCCTGATTGATGAAGATACGAGTGCAACGAACTTCATGATCCGTGATGAGCTGATGCAGCGCGTGATCCACAGAGAGATGGAGCCGATCACGCCATTTATTGAAAGAATCAGAGAATTGTATGAAAATTATGGAATCTCGACAGTGATCGTTGCAGGAAGTTCGGGAGCTTATTTCCATATCGCAGACAGTATTATCCAGATGGATCGTTATGTTCCGAAAGATATTACAGTACTGGCGAAAAAAGAAGCAGAGAACTTCCCGCAGATCAGCGTGCCGGAGCAGCTAGCAAAAAAGCCGGCTTATGACAGAGTGCCGCGACCGGATCAGGCATTTCACGGAAATGACAGGATCAAGATGAAGACGATGGGAAAAGAATCTGTGATGATCAACAGGGATACGATCGATCTGAGGTATTTGGAACAGATCACGGATAGCGAACAGGTGGCAGCACTTGGATACTGTGTACGATATGCACAGAAACATTTGATTGACGGAAAGAAGAATCTGATCCAGATTGTAGATGAGCTGGAAGAAGTGATGCAGAATAAATCGCTGGCGGAATTATGCGAGAGTACATCCAGTGTATCCTGTATGGCAGTGCCGAGAAGACAGGAAATATTTGCATGTTTTGACAGATATAGAGCACTTAGGTTAGTATGATATAGGAGTTGATAATATGAAATTAGAGAATGGAAGACCAGAAAACACAGAAGGAAGATAGAAAAGGAAATCAGGTATATGATTTCCTCGACAAGCTTGGTGTGGAATACCAGAGAGTAGACCATGAGGCGGCAATGACGATGGAAGCCTGTGAAGAGATCGATAGAACACTTGGAGATGGAACCGCAATCTGCAAGAACCTGTTCCTTTGCAATCGACAGGAAACAGACTTTTATCTGCTTCTGATGCCGGGTGACAAGCCATTCAAGACAAAGAATCTGTCGGCACAGATCGGTTCTGCCAGACTTTCCTTTGCAAAGCCGGAGTATATGGAGAAGTATCTGGATATTACACCGGGATCTGTCAGCGTTATGGGACTTATGAATGATACAGAGGGGAAAGTGCAGCTTCTGATCGATGAGGATATAATGAAAGATCCGTATTTTGGCTGTCATCCGTGCATCAACACATCCAGCTTGAAGATTCGTACATCTGATTTGATCGCAAAGATCATTCCGGCGCTGAAGCATGCACCGAAGATGGTGAAACTTCCGGGAGCGGAGGAGCAACAGTAACGATTAATCGACCTAGGTCCATTTCCTGTTGGTTGTATATTTTTCGTGCATTTGCTATAATTTATATGTTGATATGCGAATAGTAGGTATCATTTTCAGGATTAATGCGGAGAAGATAAAAGGAGAACTATAGTGTCTGAAGAAAATAAAGTGATAGATAAAGTGAATACATCAGAAATAGTCGAGCAGCCGGTGGATGCGGAGGAGATTCCGCCAGTGAAGACAGAGGCGATACCACCGGTGAATACGGAACCAACACATCCTGTACAGCCACCGGTAGAACCGGCGCAGAAGCTGGAAGATTATTACAAAGAGACTGTGGAGGATCGTGCAGCTGAGGAAGAGTACGAGCAGGCGGTTAAAGATCCGCAGAACCGGAAGGAAAAGATCGATCAGATCAAGAGTATTTTCCACCGCAGTGGGGAGAAGAAATTTTCCAGAGAAGAAGTGATTCTTTCTAAGATTCGACCGGAGGATATGCTGGAATATCTGACGTTGGAACAGCGCAGACTGGAATGCTTACAGAAAGCAAGACAGAGCCGGAATGAGAAGCTTCTCAAGGTGCTTCAGCTTGCGGCGATACTTGCAGCAATTGTAGCGGTTGTCGCTTTACTGAAGGATAATCCGGTCGTTCTTGTGAACATTCTGTATATGCTTGGTATTGTAGCAGCAATCTGGATTTGGAAGAATCCGGGAAAGAAGTAAATTTACTGTAATGAGGTGACGATATGAAATTTTTTCATTTATCAGACCTGCATATAGGAAAGCAATTACATCACTATAACCTCCGGGAGGATCAGGAACATATCCTTGCGGAGGTTCTTTCATATGCAGCGTCCATACATCCGGATGCGATTGTTATTGCTGGAGATATCTATGATAAATCCGTGCCATCAGGAGAAGCGGTAAGTCTGTTTGATGAATTCTTGACAGCTCTGGCTAAGATTGAACCGGCGATTCCGGTTCTTATCATATCGGGAAATCATGATTCGGCACAGCGGCTTGATTATGCCAGTCGTTTGCTTGGAAGCCATCAGATTTATATTGCGGGTCAGGCTCCGGAGGAAGAAGCAGATCGTCTGAAAAAGATTACTTTGACAGATGAATTTGGAGAAGTGGATTTCTGGCTGCTTCCGTTTTTAAAACCGGGATATGTACGCAAGATCTTTGGCGGAGAGGTGCCGGAAAGTTATACGTCAGCTGTACAAGGAATTCTGGAGAGGGAGAAGATCGATTTTTCCAGAAGAAATGTACTGGTTTCCCATCAGTTTTATACAGGGAAGGGGGAGACTCCAACAACGTGTGAATCAGAAGTATTATCTGTCGGAGGCATTGATAATGTAGATATTTCCGCAGTACAGGAGTTTGACTATGTGGCTCTTGGACATTTACATGGAGCACAGAGAGTCGGACAGGAGAAGATCCGTTACTGCGGAACATTGTTGAAATATTCAGTCAGTGAAGCAAATCAGAAGAAGACACTTCATGTAGTCGAATTGAAAGAAAAGGGGAGCGAGCCGGAGATTCAGAAGCTGCCGTTACATCCGCTTCGTGATGTACGGAAACTGCGTGGAACTCTGGAAGAGATCCTTGAAGCGGAGGACGGAACCGGGAGCGAAGATTATGTCAGTGTGACGCTGACAGATGAGGTTGATCCGTACAAACCGAAGGAGCAGCTGGAAAGAAAGTTCCATCATATCCTCGAAGTGCGAATGGATAATGAAAGGACGAGACAGAAGCTGGAATTTTCTGAAGAACAGATACGGATCGGTACTCCGTTTGAAACATTTTGTGATTTCTACAAAGAGATGCAGAGGCAGGAAATGTCTGAGCAGGAACAAAAGATCTTAAGAGAGATTCTAAGTGAAATGAAAGGGGAAGACGTATGAGACCGGTGAGATTGACGATGTCCGCATTCGGATCTTATGCGGGCGTCCAGGAGATAGATTTTACAAAGATTCACAGCGGATTATTTCTGATCACCGGAGATACAGGTGCAGGAAAAACAACTATCTTTGATGCAATCATGTATGCACTGTATGACCGGACGAGTGGCGGACGCAGAGATGGAAATATGATGCGCAGCCAGTATGCATCAGAAGACACAGACACTTATGTTGAATATGTGTTTTCTTATCGGGGACAGGAATATACCGTGCGCCGTAATCCGGAATATCTCCGGGTCGGAAAGAGGAGAAAAGCAGATGGAAGCCTCCGGTATGTGAAAGAGACAGCGAAGGTAAGTCTCCTTCTTCCGGACGGAAGGGAATACCAGGGGAAGAAGCGAGAGACAGACCAAAAGATTCAGGAAATCATTGGTCTTGATGCGGGACAGTTTACACAGATTGCCATGATCGCGCAGGGAGATTTCTTAAAGCTTCTTCATGCAGAATCGAAAGAACGTAAAAAGATCTTCTCACAGATTTTCCAGACACAAATCTACTGGCGGATTCAGGAAGCACTGAAAGAAAAAGGAAAAGATCTGTATATTGCGCTGAAGGAAAGTGAATCAGACATCCGGCGTGAGATGGAGCGTGTGGAACCAGAGAATACAGAGCAGCAGGATCTGGCAGACCAGTGGAAAGAACTCTGTGAGTTATCCATGCCGGAAGGGGAAAAGGTTCTGGAGGCTGTGAAAAACTTTCTCGAATATGAAGAAAGTTGTGGAAAAGTCTTAAAGAAAGAATCAGAGGAACTTAAGAAACAGTCAGAAACACTTCGAATGCTGATTCAGAAGAAAGCAGAGAAAAATAAGATATTTGACCGTTTGGAAATGGAAGAGAAGCAGCTGAGTATTCTTAATGCAAAACAGGAAGAGATGGAAACCTGTCGGGTTCAGGCAGTGCTTGGACACCGGGCAGAGCAGGCGAGACATCTGGAAGTGCAGGCTCTTCGAACAGCGAAATCCGTGCGGCAGATACAGGGAGAAATCGAGCAGATTACTGTATGGCAGAAGGAACAGGAAAAGGAACTTTCTGAGGTTAAAGAAAAAGCGGAAGAATTGGAAGAAGTTTTTGCAAAGGAAGAACCGGAAATGCTGAAAAAAATTTCACAGTTATCGGATCTCCTTCCACATTACGCAAATGTGCGTAAGTATTCGAAAGAATATGAAAATCAGACAGGGGCAATGCAGCGTTGTATACAGAATTGTCAGGAAGCATCAGCTCAGTATGAGGAAGCATATGCGAAATTCTTTCAGGAGCAGGCGGGAATCCTGGCAAAGGAATTACAGGAAGGCACGCCGTGTCCGGTCTGCGGATCAGTAGAACATCCGCATCCGGCAAAGATTTCCGGAGAAGCACCGGATAAAGAGACGGTAGAGAAACTGAAGCAAAGACGTGATCTGCTGGAACAAAAAAGAATACAGCAGCAGGAAAAGTTTCAGATATGTAAAGCACAGCTTGAATCAGAACAACGTATTCTCGGAGATAATCCTGTGAAAGAAGAGCAGGTGAAAGAAGAGCTTCAGAAGATGCAGGTTGAACTGGATCGGAAGAAGAATGAAACAAAGCAGGCACAGGAACAGTGCCGTAAGATGACGGAGGAAAGCAGACGTCAGGCAGGAAAACTGGAGGGACTTCGAAGTCAGAAAACAGAACTTGAGAAGCGTTTTGTAAAAGAGCAGGAAGAGTTCCGAGAGGAGATCAGCCGACAGGAATTTACTTCACAGGAAGAATTCCGTGAGGCGAAACAGTGGATCGAAGGGTGGCGGGAGAAAGACAAAGAAGTGAAAGAACATGACCGCCAGCTGTTAGAGAAAAAGGCAAAGATCGAGACGCTGAAGGAACAGACTGCAGGCGAAAAGCGGGAAGATCCGCAGCAGGAGATGGAAAAGCGAAATGAAGTAGAACATCTGTTGAAAGAAAAACAGGATCATCAGATGCAGCTTCACAGCAGATGGACAGGTAACCAGAATGCGTACAAGAATCTGAAACAATATTTTTCTTCGCAGGAAGCTCTGCGAAAAGAATATGAGGTACTTTCCAACCTGAGCAAGACTGCAAATGGCAATTTGAGCGGCAGTGTGAAACTTGATTTTGAGACGTATGTACAGCGGACTTATTTCCGGCAGATCATTCAGGCGGCAAACCGCAGGCTGGCGCGGATGACATCGAATGAATTTATTTTACAGTGCAGGGAGATTCAGGATTTGAGTAGTCAGGGACAGGCCGGACTTGATCTGGATGTCTATGATCTGGTGACAGATTCTGTCAGAGATGTGAAGTCTCTCTCAGGAGGAGAATCCTTCATGGCAGCCTTATCAATGGCATTGGGACTTGCAGATATTATCCAGAATACGGCGGGAGCTGTAAGTCTGGAGACGATGTTTGTAGATGAAGGATTCGGATCTCTGGATGATGCATCAAGAGACCGTGCAATTCAGATTCTCAAAGAACTTGCAGGAGAGAAAGGACTGGTTGGAATCATTTCCCATGTAAATGAATTGAAAGAGCAGATTGACTGGAAATTAAATATTACAAAGACAGAGCATGGAAGTCAGGCAAAATGGGAAATCTAAAAGCATAAGGCAATAATAGGGACAGCTACGAAGAAGGACAGAATACAGGCAGGTGCGGAAAAATGAAACAAAATGGAATGAGAGAAAGAAAAGGAAGGATTTCAAGATACGGAAGAAGGATGTTGGCAGTTCTGCTCAGCGCAGGGATGCTGCTGACAGAGACTCTTCCGGTATTCGGAACAGAAAATACGGAGGAAACGGCACGCCCACATCAGCTTTATTGCACAGTACTTGGAGACAGTATTGCGAAAGGTTACACTTGCGATAAATCCTGGATGGAGAATTATGGAAGTCTGGCAGCAAAGGAAATAGCATATAGCGAAGGGTGCAGATATATTTATCACAATTATGCAAGAACAGGTCTTGATACAGCAGGATTGAACGAAAAGTATTTGTCAAAGCAGGATGTGCAGATGAATCTTGCAAAAGCAGATGTTATTTTTATAACAATTGGTTCGAATGACCTGCTCAACGAATGTAAGCGTGTGGTTCAGGAAATCCTGAAGACAGATACAAAATTTAAAAGTGCGGATGAGGCACTTGCATCTTTGAAAGAGTCTGTAAAGAAGAATCCGCTGCTTGTGCTGAGTGCGATCAACGCGTTGAACAACTGGGATTATAATTCCTTTGAAAAAGAATGGATTCAGATGATGAAGACAGTAAATTCATTGAAAAAGGACGATGCAAAAGTGATCGTGACTACAATTTATAATCCGGCAGGAATATGAAGCTTCCGTCTACGCTGAATAAAATTGTAGAAGACATTATTGAAAATATGAACGCGATCATTGAAAAACGTGCGGGAAAATACGATTATGAAATTGCGGATGTGTATCAGTCATCTGTGACATCACATCTGCAGAAAGATGGAGTACATCCGGATTCACAGGGGCAGCAGATCATTGCAGATCTGGTTTGTAAGGAATACGAAAAGTAAAAAAGAAGCATTCTTTGTGTTGGTTCTTATATGGAACAATGCAGAGAATGCTTTGTTGTATATTAGAGGAAGACTTCTAATATACAACAAACGCTCCGCTCAGGATGCGCACTGCGGCGTACAAGGTAGGTGTCGCAAGCGACCGCCGCAGGCGCAAGAATGTGCCGAGGCACATTCTTTGTTCTTTTTACAAGAAATAGAACTGTCACATTTATAACACAAAACATTCACAGAACTCTGATACTTTTGAAAAGTCAAAAATCTCGGTTTGTCTGCATAGATATAGACTGGAAGAAATATAGGGAGGTAAGACTTTGATAGAAGTAAAGAATCTTGTGAAGAAGTATGGAAATCATACAGCAGTAGATCATTTGAACTTCACAATAGAGGAAGGGCATGTCTACGGCTTTCTTGGACCGAATGGGGCGGGAAAATCAACAACGATGAATATTATGACAGGATATCTCGGTGCTACCGAAGGAGAAGTGCTGATTAATGGACATGATATTCTGAAAGAGCCGGAGGAGGCGAAAAGGCAGATTGGTTATCTGCCGGAATTGCCACCGTTGTATATGGAGATGACAGTTCGTGAATATCTGGAATTTGTAGCGGAGTTGAAAGGAATCGCTAAGAAGAAAAGAGGAGAGTCTATCAATGAAGTAGAGAAGATGGTGAAGATCTGGGAAGTGGAAAACCGTCTGATCAAGAATTTGTCAAAAGGATACCGTCAGAGAGTCGGACTGGCACAGGCGGTGCTTGGATTCCCGGAGATCATCATTCTTGATGAACCAAGTGTCGGACTTGATCCAAAACAGATCATAGAGATCCGTGAACTGATCCGTCAGCTTGCGAAGAAACATACAGTGATTTTGAGTTCTCATATTTTGGCGGAAGTCCGTGAAGTCTGCGATTATATTTTGATCATTTCCAAAGGAAAACTGGTTGCAAGTGACACACCGGAGAACCTGGAACGGAATCTGGGAGATTCTGATCTGATTGAGATCGAGACGAAAGCAGATCCGGATGAAGTTCGAAGAATTCTTGAGACAGTAGATGGAATTCGAAGCATTTCTACAAAGCATCTGGAAAATGGAATCACATGGGCTCAGATTCAGGAGAAGAAAAATACAGATGTACGTGAAAAAGTATTTCAGGCATTTGCACAGAATCATCAGCCGCTGCTGAAACTGAATCCGTTGCAGGTAAGTCTTGAAGATGTCTTTATGGAACTGACGCAGAGCGACAGGGCAGCAGAAGAATATGCAGAAAAGGCGAAGAAGAAGGAAACGGAGGACATGAAAGATGCTGGCGATTTATAAAAGAGAAGTACGCTCCTATTTTCAGTCTATGGTGGGATGCGTGTTTGTTGCATTTCTTATTGCATTTACAGGAATCTACTTTATGGCATATAACCTGACAGCCGGATATCCATACTTTTCCTATACGCTTTCAGGTACACTGATCGTATTTATCGTAGGGATTCCGCTGATCACGATGCGCAGTTTTTCAGAAGAGCGTAAAAATAAGACAGATCAGCTGCTTCTGACAGCTCCGGTCAGTCTGTGGAAGGTTGTGCTTGGAAAATATCTTGCAATGGTAACGGTAATTGGAATTCCGAATGTGATCTTCTGTGCGTTCCCATTAATCATTAAGGCACAGGGAACTGCATATCTGAAAGTAGATTACATATCCATCGGGGTATTCTTCCTGTTGGGCTGTGTATATGCGGCAATCGGCATGTTCCTGTCTGCTCTGACGGAAAGTCAGATGATCGCATTTATCAGTACATTTGGTATTCTGCTTATCTTGTATCTTTGGAATGGAATTCTTTCCATGCTTCCAAGCAGTGCAGTCAGCGGATTGGTCGGTGTGATTATTATTCTGACTCTGATTGTTGTTTATATTTATCAGATGACAGGAAATATAGTGATTGCCGGTGTGATCGAAGCAGTTGGTGTGATCGCCGGTGTGGTTGTGTACTTTGTGAAATCAAGTCTTTATGAAAACCTGCTGACAAAGATGCTTGGAAGACTGGCACTTGCAGATGTATTTACGGATATCACTTCGAACAGTATTGTAGATATAACAGGAATCGCGCTGTATCTTTCACTGATCGTAGTCTTTGTGTTCCTGACAGTACAAGCAATCCAGAAGAGACGTTGGAATTAGGAGGGCATGAAAGTGGATAGAAGAAAGAAAACAACAGGAAAGATCAAAGGGATGTTCCACACCTCCGGTACAAAGCACGGATCTTACAGTGTGGGGCTGACAGTACTTGTAATCGCAATTGTTATTGTGTTCAATCTGGTGATCGGACAGATTCCGGAAGCTTATCGCAATCTGGATATGAGCAGTACAAAGATTTATGAAATTTCAGATACAACAAAGGATCTGCTGAGCGGATTGAATGATAAAGTCGATATGAAAGTTCTTGCGGTAAAGAAAGACACGGATGACAGGATTAAGACATTTATCAGTAAATATGCAGCACTTTCAGATAAGATTAATGTTGAGTGGATCGATCCGGTTCTGCATCCGTCAGCATTGACAGAGTATAATGCATCCGAAAATACAATTGTTGTATCTTGTGAAGCAACAGGAAAGACAACAACTATTTCTTTTGACAAGATTATTGTTATGGATATGTCTTCCTATTATTATTCAGGAAATGCATCTTATTCAGAATTTGACGGAGATGGCCAGTTGACAAGTGCGGTGAATTATGTGACAAGTGATGTGCAGAAGACAATCTATAAAGTAAGCGGGCATGGAGAGGCGGAACTGTCATCTACAGTTACAGATTTGATGAGTAAAAATAATTACACGCTGACAGAACTGAACCTTCTGATGGCAGATTCCATTCCGGATGATTGTGATCTTCTGCTTATGAATGCACCGACGAATGACCTTTCAGAAAATGAAGTGACACTTCTGACAAATTATCTGGCAGCAGGCGGAAAAGTGATGTGTCTGCTTGGGGATACCTCTCTGACGGATTTCCCAAATCTGGCAAGCGTGCTGAAGGTGTATGGAATTGAAGGTGCAGATGGTTATATTGCGGATCCGACAAGATGTTATCAGAACCAGCCATATTATATCTTCCCACAGTTGAATGTATCCGGTGATCTTGCGAACGGAATCAGTTCTCAGATGGTGCTTTTGACGAATGCACATGGAATGACATTGACAGATCCGACACGAGATACGATAACAACAAGTGCATTTATGGAGACATCGGAAAATGGATACGCAGTAACAGAGTCCGAACAGAAACAGGGGACGTATGAACTTGGAGTTGTTGCGACAGAGACAATTTCTTCGGGAGATGATTCTGAGGAAAGCAGTACAACAGAAGCCCGTCTGACTGTGATCTCCGCAGGAAGCCTGATCGACAAGAATATTACAGATGCATTTTCACAACTTGAGAATGCACAGATCTTTATGAATGCAGTAAGTGCAAACTTTGACGGAGTGCAGAATCTTTCTATTGAGGCAAAGAGTCTTGGAACAGAGTATAATACGATACAGCATGCCGGTCTGTTCAGCCTTCTTGTAATCTTTGGAATCCCGGCAGTGATTCTGATTGCCGGATTCAGCGTATGGTTCAGAAGAAGAAAAGCTTAAGGAGGAAGAAATCAGAATGAAGAAAAAGAAAGGACCATTGATTTTAATCTGTGTTCTGGTGTTGCTCCTGATCCTCTATTTTGTCTTAAGCACATGGAATAAGAAGCAGGATTCCAAGGAAGAAGAAACGGTGAAAGTGACAGACCTGAAGACCTCAAAGATTACCGGAGTGAAATATGACTTAGGAACAGGTGAAATGAATTTTGAGAAAGATGGAGATACCTGGTACTATACTGCAGATAAAGATTTTCCATTGCGTCAGAGTTATCCGAAGACAGTAGCGGATGCCATGGGACAGTTGAATGCGGATCGAGAACTTGAGGATGCGGATGCACTGGAAGAATATGGATTAGATCACCCGACTTATACGGTTACACTGACAGATGAAGATGGAACTGTGACAACGATCAAGGTTGGGAATGCGACCGGAAATGATTACTATGCGACAGTGGACGATACGGAAAAGGTTTATACAATTCCGGCGACTTCATTGGATGATATCCAGACAGAACTGGATCAGATCGCTCAGCTGGATACTTATCCAAGTATCGGAAGTGGAAACCTGAAAAAAGAAGTGATCACACAGAATGGTGAGACGATAACCTATGATTCCGAAAATGAGGATCAGGCAGAAGATGTTGCGGCAGTAGCCGGAGGACTTGGTGCAGCAACGCTGTCAGAGGTAGCGGATTATTCTGTAGATGATGCGGATCTTACAGGGTATGGTCTGGATGAGACTTCCAAAATCACAGTAGAAGTTACTTATACAAGCGATGATGAAGATCAGACAATGACGCTTTACATCGGAGGAGAAAATGGAAGTGGGGACAGATATGTCAGGATTAATGATTCCAGGATTGTGTACCTGATCTCAGATGAAATCTGTAATAATATATTGAATCAATAAAGACTGGTAACTGTTCG
>ENA-OPYW01000080-OPYW01000080.1-human-gut-metagenome-genome-assembly--contig:-NODE-80-length-12428-cov-1.079343_pt1 | contig 12428 bp, 13 predicted proteins | sample MGYA00242473_ERZ504483 | MGnify/ENA primary metagenome ERZ504483 (study PRJEB26092, sample SAMD00036221) | human gut metagenome | host: Homo sapiens | study: EMG produced TPA metagenomics assembly of...
CAAGATATGCATCTATGGTAACATCAGGTAACCGTGGAGCAATTCTCGAAGTACCGAAGACAAAATAAAAAAAGAACAGAGGAGAGTACGTCATGCAGTTAAATGGAGCAGAAATCGTGATCGAATGTCTGAAAGAACAAGGCGTTGACACTGTATTTGGCTATCCGGGTGGAGCAATTTTAAATGTATATGATGAACTTTATAAACATCGTGATGAGATCCGTCACATCCTGACTTCTCATGAGCAGGGGGCAGCCCATGCGGCTGACGGATATGCGAGAGCTACAGGAAAAGTGGGGGTCTGCCTTGCAACAAGCGGACCGGGCGCAACAAATCTTGTAACAGGAATCGCAACAGCATATATGGATTCTATACCGATTGTTGCAATTACATGTAATGTCGGTGTCCCGTTACTTGGAAAAGACAGTTTTCAGGAGATCGACATTGCTGGAGTAACAATGCCAATTACAAAATACAGTTATATCGTTAAAGATGTAACAAAACTTGCAGAAACAATCAGAAAGGCTTTTCGCATTGCTAAGACTGGAAGACCGGGGCCGGTGCTGATCGATATTCCGAAGGATGTTACTGCGAAAGTTACAGAGTATGAGAAGGAATATCCAGGTGTATATAACCGAGAGGTAATCCATTCAGAAGAAGAGGATCTCAAGAAAGCTGTTGAGATGATTGAAGAAGCGCAGAGACCATATATTTTCGTAGGTGGTGGAGCTGTTCTTTCTGAGGCAAGTAAAGAACTTTATGAATTTGCACAGAAGGTAGATGCACCGGTAACAGATTCTCTGATGGGGAAAGGAGCTTTCCCGGGAACTGATGAGAGATATACCGGAATGCTCGGAATGCATGGAACAAAGGCGTCGAACTTTGGAGTAAGTGAATGCGATCTTCTGATCGTAACAGGAGCAAGATTCAGTGACCGTGTAACCGGAAATACTGCAACATTTGCAAAAGATGCGAAGATTCTTCAGATTGACATTGATCCGGCAGAGATGGATAAGAATGTCATGATCGATCTTGGGGTAGTAGGTGATATTAAAGCAGTCCTGAAGAAAATAAATGAGCATCTTCCACAGCAGTCTCATCCGGAATGGATGAATAAGATTAAAGATTACAAGGCGAAATATCCATTAACATATCATAAGGATGTACTTACAGGTCCATTTGCGGTAGAAGAAATTTATCGTCAGACAAATGGAGAAGCAATTATCACAACAGAAGTCGGACAGCATCAGATGTGGGCAGCACAGTATTATAAATATACGAAACCAAGAACACTTTTAACATCAGGTGGTCTTGGAACAATGGGATATGGTCTTGGAGCAGCAATCGGTGCGAAGACAGGATGTCCGGATAAAATTGTTGTAAATATTGCCGGAGACGGATGTTTCCGTATGAATATGAATGAGATCGCAACAGCTGTAAGACATGATGTTCCGATTATCCAGGTTGTAGTTAATAACCATGTACTCGGTATGGTTCGTCAATGGCAGGATCTTTTCTATGATGAAAGATATTCTGCTACAGTTCTCCGTGATGCAGTTGATTATGTGAAGCTTGCAGAAGCGATGGGAGCAGTAGGACTTCGAGCTACAACACAGAAGGAGTTTAAAGAGTGCTTTGCGAAAGCATTGACATGTGGAAAACCGGTTCTGATCGATTGTATGATCGACTGTGATGATAAGGTATGGCCTATGGTTGCGCCGGGAGCACCGATCAGCGAAGCATTTGATGAGCAGGATCTGAAAGCAAAAAGAAAACTAAAAAATAATAAGTTTCAGTCACATAGTTGTATGTCTGGTAAATAAAGGAATATTTTTTTTATGTGAGAAAATCTGTGAAACGGAGTTTCTATAGATACACAATAACAGGAGGTAATTAAAAATGAGTAGAGTGTATAATTTTTCAGCGGGACCGGCGGTTCTGCCAGAAGAAGTACTGAAGGAAGCGGCAGCAGAGATGCTGGACTACAAGGGAACAGGAATGTCTGTTATGGAGATGAGTCACCGTTCCAAAGCTTTCGAGGAAATTATCACAGAAGCTGAGCAGGATCTCAGAGATCTGATGAATATTCCGGATAACTATAAAGTACTGTTTCTTCAGGGTGGAGCGTCACAGCAGTTTGCTATGATCCCTATGAACCTGATGAAGAATAAGGTTGCTGATTACATTGTCACAGGACAGTGGGCTAAGAAAGCAGCTAAGGAAGCAGAAAAATATGGAAAGGTGAATGTTGTTGCATCCTCAGCGGATAAGACATTTTCATACATTCCGGACTGCTCCGATCTTCCGATTTCAGAAGATGCAGACTACGTATATATCTGTGAAAACAATACTATTTACGGAACAAAATTTAAAACACTGCCAAACACAAAAGGAAAAGATCTTGTGGCAGATGTCTCCTCCTGTTTTCTGTCCGAACCTGTAGATGTAACAAAATATGCAATGATTTATGGTGGAGTTCAGAAAAATATCGGACCTGCTGGTGTAGTGATCGCAATCATCCGTGAAGATCTGATCACAGAGGATGTTCTCCCGGGAACACCTACAATGCTTACATATAAGACACATGCAGATGCAAAATCTCTTTATAATACACCACCGGCATACGGAATCTATATCTGTGGTAAAGTCTTCAAATGGCTTAAGAAGATGGGCGGACTTGAGGTAATGAAAGAACGCAACGAAAAGAAAGCAAAAGTTCTTTATGATTTCCTTGATCAGAGCAAATTGTTCAAAGGAACTGTTGTCCCGGAAGATCGTTCTCTTATGAATGTTCCATTCGTGACAGGAGATGCAGATCTGGATGCAAAATTTGTTAAAGAAGCAAAAGAAGTCTGGATTTGAGAATCTGAAAGGACATAGAACTGTAGGTGGAATGCGTGCCAGCATTTACAACGCAATGCCATATGAGGGTGTTGTTGCACTTGTAGACTTTATGAAGAAATTTGAAGAGGAGAATCTGTAAGATGTTTAAATATCATTGCCTGAATCCAATTTCTGCCGTTGGTATGAATAAACTGGATGAAAATTATGTAAAGACAGAAAATGCGGATGAAGCTGACGTGATTCTTGTCCGCAGTGCAAAAATGCATGAGATGGAATTCGGAAAGAACCTGAAAGCAATCGCTCGTGCGGGAGCCGGAGTGAATAATATTCCGCTTGATAAATGTGCAGAGGAAGGAATTGTTGTATTCAATACACCTGGGGCAAATGCGAATGGCGTAAAAGAACTTGTGATTGCAGGAATGCTTCTTGCAGCCAGAGATGTCGTTGGTGGAATTCAGTGGGTACAGGAATTCGAGGAAGATGGAGATATCGCAAAGATTGCTGAGAAGAAGAAAAAAAGCATTTGCAGGAAACAGAACTTTCCGGAAAGAAACTTGGTGTGATCGGACTTGGAGCAATCGGAGTTCTTGTTGCGAATGTAGCAACACATCTTGGAATGGAAGTTTATGGATATGATCCATATGTTTCCGTAGATTCTGCATGGAGACTTTCCAGAAGTATCCATCACGCAACAACAGTAGATGAAATCTATAAAGAGTGTGATTATATCACAATCCATGTACCTGCACTTGACAGTACAAAGGGAATGATCGATAAGAACGCAATCAGTCTGATGAAAGAGGGCGTTGTGATTCTGAACTTTGCCAGAGATGTTCTTGTAAATCAGGAAGATATCGTTGATGCACTTGTAGCAGGTAAAGTACACCGTTATGTAACAGATTTCCCAACAAAAGAAATTGCAGGTGTAAAAGGCGCAATTGTAATTCCGCATCTTGGAGCATCTACAGAAGAGTCAGAAGACAACTGTGCACAGATGGCTGTTGCTGAGATCCGTGATTTCCTTGAAAACGGAAATATTACACATTCCGTTAATTATCCGGATTGCAACGTGGGAACAAAAAGTTGACGGAGACAGAATTACAATTCTTCACCGCAATGTGCCGAATATGATCGGTCAGTTTACAACACTTCTTGCACAGGAGAATCAGAATATCGCACTTATGACAAATAAGAGCAAGAAGGAATATGCATATACAGTAATTGATGTGGACGGAAGCGTTTCTGATGAAGTTGTAAGCAAACTGGAATCAATCGCAGATGTACTTGGTGTGCGTGTGATCAAATAAAAAGTAAATGAAGTGTAATTTGGCTAAGCTGATTTTGAAAGCTAATTTATAACGAAAAGAACAGGGTGGTTTTTCTATGTGAGAGACCACCTTTTTGTATACAATAAGTTGATAAATAAGATATGGCACAAAGCATATAAAAATGAACAGATAGTATAGAAAAGTATTACACAAAAATGGATACATTTTTAATGCAATGATATCGGCATGAAATCATCTTGACAATATTTGTATAATCGTATACAATCATACAAAAAAGAGAATAGGAGGAAATCATGGAAGAATATCAGGACCGTTCTCTGGGAGGACGTGTTTTTAAGAGACTCCGTGAAGATATCCTCAAAGGCAGATACAAACAACAGGATGAACTCAGAGAGGCTACCATCGGGAAAGAACTCGGGGTTAGCAGAACTCCTGTAAGGGAAGCGTTAAGACAGCTTGAATTAGAAGGTCTTGTGACGATCGTACCGAATAAAGGTGCTTATGTTACCGGAATCAGCCAGAAGGATATCTGGGATATCTATCAGATGCGTCAGTATCTGGAAGGAATGTGCGCCAGATGGGCGGCGGAACATATTACAGAAGACCAGTTAGAAGAATTAGAAGAGACTATTTTACTTTCAGAATTTCAGATGAAGAAAGAAAATGGATACAATAAAGAACAAGTGACAGGATTAGACGGAAGGTTTCATACGATATTATATGAGGCTTCCGGAAGCAGGATGTTGTGTCATGTTCTTACAGATTTTCACCGATATGTTCAAATGGCAAGAAAGTCCTCGATCAATGTGAAGGCAAGAGCCGAGAAGTCAATTGAGGAGCATAAAGCGATTCTTCAGGCAATCAGGGACAGAAACCCGGATCTGGCAGAACAGCTTGCAAAGGAACATATTGTTCATGTCATGCAGAACCTAAAGAAAATAGAAGAAAAACATAATCAGGAGGAAGCAAAAGATGGAAAAATTAAGAATGACAACACCACTGGTAGAGATGGATGGAGATGAGATGACAAGAATTCTCTGGAAGATGATTAAGGATAATCTTCTTGAGCCATATATTGATCTCAAGACAGAATATTATGATCTCGGCCTGGAACACAGAAACGAGACAGATGACCAGGTAACAGTTGATTCTGCACTCGCAACAAAGAAATACAAAGTTGCCGTAAAATGTGCAACAATCACTCCGAATGCAGCACGTATGGATGAGTATGATCTGAAAGAAATGTGGAAGAGCCCGAACGGAACAATCCGTGCGATCCTTGATGGAACAGTGTTCCGCGCTCCAATCGTTGTAAAAGGAATTGAGCCATGTGTAAAGAACTGGAAGAAACCAATTACAATTGCAAGACATGCTTATGGAGATGTATATAAAGGATCCGAGATGAAGATTCCGGGAGCGGGAAAGGTTGAACTTGTATACACAGCAGAAGATGGAAGCCAGACAAAAGAACTGGTTCATGAGTTTGACGGACCGGGAATCGTACAGGGAATGCATAATATCAATAAATCCATCGAAAGCTTTGCAAGAAGCTGTTTCTCCTACGCTTTGGATACAAAACAGGATCTGTGGTTTGCAACAAAGGATACAATTTCTAAGAAATATGATCATACATTCAAAGATATCTTCCAGGAAATCTTTGATGCAGAATATGCTGATCAGTTCAAAGAGGCAGGAATTGAGTATTTCTACACACTGATCGATGATGCTGTTGCCCGTGTTATGAAATCAGAAGGTGGATATATCTGGGCATGTAAGAACTACGATGGAGATGTAATGAGCGACATGGTATCTTCCGCATTCGGTTCACTTGCTATGATGACATCCGTACTTGTTTCTCCGGACGGATATTATGAATATGAAGCTGCTCATGGAACTGTACAGCGTCACTATTATAAGCACCTGAAGGTGAAGAGACATCTACAAACTCAGTTGCAACAATCTTCGCATGGACAGGAGCCCTCAGAAAACGCGGCGAGCTGGATGAAAACAAAGATCTGATGGACTTCGCAGATAAACTTGAGAAAGCAACAATCGACACAATCGAAGCAGGAGAGATGACAAAAGACCTCGCTTTGATCACAACAATCGAGAATCCGACAGTACTCAATAGTGAGGAGTTTATTAAAGCAATAGCGAAGAGACTGTAATTGTTGATTAGGATTCATTTGATTGAAATATATACTTTATGTCGAATGAGGGCGTGAGGAAACAGCTTTATTGCATCAGACACCGGCCCGCTCTACCTCATCCCTTTGAAAGTATGTAACATAAGAGCCAGAACAGTTACCGTGTGTGGTGCATGTTCTGGCTCTTATTAACATACTGAACAAAGTGTATTCGGAACGCTCCTGCCTTACATGTGTCCTCAACAATAAAGCTGCTTCCTCACTTGTCTATTCATAATAGATAAATGTATCTCATGTGTTATGAATCCGGAAAACAATTACAGATGATTAAGAGAGAAAGAGAAGAGGAAGGTGATCGACAAAAACAATGTCCTGTGAAAAAAATGTCAATTTGCGGAAAATATGAATTGAAATTTCAATCGTCCTAGTATATAATACAATAGGCAGAAATTTTGGTTTATTTTAAAATTATTTTATAAGTATGGAGGGCTAAAATATGAGCTACAATGCAACAGAAAACTCAGCAAGCAGACGAATTGCCACACTGCTTGATGAGGGAAGCTTTGTTGAAATTGGCGGAGCTGTTACAGCTAGAAGCACAACTTTCAACTTGCAGGAGAAGGCAGCTCCTTCTGACGGTGTTATCACTGGATATGGAGTGATTGACGGTAACCTGGTTTATGTATACAGCCAGGATGCTGATGTTTTGGGTGGAGCACTCGGAGAGATGCATGCGAAGAAGATCGCAAGAATCTATGATATGGCTATGAAGATGGGAGCACCGGTGATCGGACTGATCGACTGTGCAGGACTCAGACTTCAGGAAGCTACAGATGCACTGAGAGTTTGGAAGCCTTTATCACAAACAGGCACTTGCATCAGGTGTGATTCCGCAGGTTACAGCAATCTTTGGAATGTGCGGCGGCGGTCTTGCAGTTGTTCCGGGGCTTACAGATTTCACATTTATGGAAGCAAAAGACGGAAACTTTTCGTTAATTCTCCAAATGCACTGGAAGGAAATGAGATTTCCAAGTGTAACACAGCAAGCGCTGAGTACCAGAGCAAGACAGCAGGTCTTGTAGACGGAATCGGTGCAGAGGCAGAGATCCTCGGACAGATCCGTGATCTTGTATGTATGCTTCCGGCAAACAACGAAGATGATATGTCTTATGAGGAATGCACAGATGACCTGAACCGTATCTGCGCAGACATTGCTAACGCATCAGAAGATACAGCAATCGCACTGGCACAGATTGCTGACAATCAGATTCTTGTTGAGACAAAGAAAGACTACGCAAAAGAGATGGTTACAGGATTTATCCGCCTGAACGGAATGACAGTTGGTGTTGTTGCAAACCGCTCTAAAGTATACAATGCAGAAGCTGAAGTAGAGGCTGAGTTCGACAGCGTTCTTACAGTAGACGGATGCAAGAAGGCAACAGATTTTGTAAACTTCTGTGATGCATTCTCAATCCCGGTTCTTACACTGACAAATGTAACAGGATTTGCTGCTACAGTAGAGTCAGAGAAGAACATGGCAAGCGCAGTTGCAAAACTGACATATGCATTTGCTAACGCTACAGTACCGAAGGTAAATGTAATCGTTGGTAAGGCATTCGGAAGTGCTTACGTTTCTATGAACAGTAAGTCAATTGGTGCAGATCTTGTTTATGCATGGCCAACAGCAGAGATCGGAATGATGGATGCGAAGCTTGCAGCACAGATCATGTACGCAGACGCAGATGCTGAGACTCTTAATGAGAAAGCAGCTGAATACAAAGAACTTCAGTCAAGCCCGAATTCAGCAGCAGCAAGAGGATATGTTGATGCGATCATCGAGCCGGCAGATACAAGAAAATATGTGATCGGAGCATTTGAGATGCTGTTCACAAAGAGAGAGGACCGTCCGGCTAAGAAACACGGAACGGTTTAGTGAGGTGAGGCGAAGTGAAGAAAAAAATCAGTTTATTAGGACTTATCCTCATTCTCGTTCTTAGCTTCACAGGATGTGGTAAGTCTGAGACAACAGAATATGATCAGACAAGATTTGAACAGTATGCTGAGTTTGTTGTTCAGAATTTCGAAGCAATGACAACAGAGCAGCTTGACAGCTTTTCTGATATGCGTGATCTTCAGCTTGACACACAGCTTATGAATGCAGGACTTCCGGTTGATGGAGAGGACTTCCTTACAATGATCAGCTCCTGGGAAGCAGCAGAAGAAGAGTGTGGTGCTTATGTTGAGCATGGCGATTGGACAATGGAAGTAAAGAACGATGGAGTTTCACTCACATCTGAAGCAAAATATGAAAACAGAGATGCAGACATCGTCTTCAGTTTTGACGAAAAGGGCAACATGGAGAGTATGGATGTTTCTGCTCATTATTCAACAGGAGAAATCCTTGAGAAAGCCGGTCTGAATACGGTACTTGGTATGGGAACTGTATTCGTTGTATTGATTTTCATTTCATTCATTATTTATCTGCTTGGATACATTCCGAAACTTCAGGAGAAGTTGGCAAATAAAGATAAGAAAGTGGAGGAGAAGAAGGAAGCACCTGTACAGGCAGCTCCAGCACCGGTAGCTGCAGCAGAAGATGATGCAGAACTTGTAGCAGTAATCGCAGCAGCAATTGCAGCAGCAGAGGGAACTTCTACAGATGGATTTGTTGTTCGTTCTATTAAGAGAAGAAAATCAAACAGATGGAATTAATCAGGAGGATAATTAGATGAAAAACTATACAATCACAGTAAACGGAAATGTATATGATGTAACAGTAGAAGAGAATGGTGCAGGCGCACCGGCAGCAGCACCGGTTGCAGCACCTAGAGCAGCAGCACCGGCAGCTCCGGCAGCAGCACCGAAAGCGGCAGCAGGCGCTGGAAGCATCCAGGTAAAAGCTGGAGCAGCAGGTAAAGTATTCCAGGTTCCTACATCTGTTGGACAGAAGGTAGAGGCTGGAGATACAGTTATTATCATTGAAGCAATGAAGATGGAGATCCCAGTTGTTGCCCCAGAGGCAGGAACTATTGCCAGCATTGATGTGGCAGTAGGTGATGCTGTTGAATCAGGAGCTGTACTTGCTACATTAAACTAGTAACTGAACCAGGAGGTTTTTACAAATGGAATATATTTCAAATACATTGGGAAACCTCGTAGAACAGACAGCGTTCATGAATCTTACATTTGGTAACCTGATCATGATTGCTGTTGCCTGCGTGTTTCTCTATCTGGCAATTCGCCACGAATTTGAGCCACTGCTTCTTGTTCCAATTGCCTTTGGTATGTTGCTTGTAAATATCTATCCGGATATTATGCTTCATGCTGAGGATGCAGCGAATGGAACCGGTGGGCTTCTGTATTACTTTTATCAGCTTGACGAGTGGTCCATCCTTCCTTCTCTGATCTTCCTTGGAGTTGGAGCGATGACAGACTTTGGTCCGCTGATCGCAAACCCGAAGAGTTTCCTGCTTGGTGCAGCAGCTCAGTTCGGTATTTTCGCAGCTTATCTTGGAGCTATGGCTCTTGGATTTTCAGACAAAGCAGCAGCTGCTATCTCCATTATCGGTGGAGCTGACGGCCCGACATCTATCTTCCTTGCAGGTAAACTGCAGCAGACAGCTATCATGGGACCGATCGCCGTAGCAGCATACTCCTATATGTCACTTGTGCCGATCATCCAGCCACCGATCATGAAACTTCTCACAACAGAGAAGGAAAGAAAGATCAAGATGGATCAGCTTCGCCCGGTTTCTAAGCTTGAGAGAATCCTCTTCCCGGTTATCGTTACAATCGTTGTATGTGTGATTCTTCCTACAACAGCTCCACTTGTTGGTATGTTGATGCTTGGTAACCTGTTCAAAGAGTGTGGAGTTGTAAGACAGCTGACAGAGACAGCTTCCAATGCCCTGATGTACATCGTAGTTATTCTTCTTGGTACATCTGTAGGTGCTACAACAAGTGCTGAAGCATTCCTGAACTGGAATACAATCAAGATCGTTATCCTTGGTCTTATAGCATTTGCATTCGGTACAGCTGCCGGAGTTCTCTTCGGTAAGTTAATGTGCGTCCTTACACATGGTAAGGTTAACCCGCTGATCGGATCCGCTGGTGTATCCGCGGTTCCTATGGCAGCCCGTGTATCTCAGAAGGTTGGTGCTGAGGCAGATCCTACAAACTTCCTTCTTATGCATGCAATGGGACCGAACGTTGCCGGAGTTATCGGTACTGCAGTAGCAGCCGGAACATTTATGGCTATTTTCGGCGTTAAGTAAATTAGGAGGATAAATAAATGGCAGAAATTGAAAAAAAACCAGTTAAAATAGTAGAAACTATTCTGCGTGATGCACATCAGTCTCTGATTGCTACCAGAATGACAACAGAGCAGATGATGCCAATCGTTGAGAAGATGGACAAGGTTGGATATCATGCTGTAGAGTGCTGGGGGTGGAGCAACATTCGATGCTTCCCTCCGTTTCCTGAAAGAAGATCCATGGGAGAGACTTAGAAAGTTCCGTGATGGATTCAAGAATACAAAACTTCAGATGCTGTTCCGTGGACAGAATATCCTTGGATACCGTCCATACGCTGATGATGTTGTAGAGTATTTTGTACAGAAATCTGTAGCAAACGGAATCGATATCATTCGTATTTTCGACTGTCTCAACGACATGAGAAATCTTCAGACAGCTGTAAAGGCTGCGAACAAAGAGAAAGCTCATGCACAGGTTGCAATGTCTTATACACTGGGTGATGCTTACACAATGGAGTACTGGGTAGATCTCGCAAAGAGAATTGAAGACATGGGTGCAAGCTCAATCTGTGTTAAGGATATGGCAGGACTTCTTGTTCCATATAAGACAACAGAGCTTGTTGGTGCATTGAAGGATGCAGTAAACATCCCGATCGAGATGCATACACATTACACATCAGGTGTTGCTTCCATGACATATATGAAAGCTGTTGAGGCAGGAGCTGACATCATCGATACAGCAATGTCTCCATTCGCACTTGGAACATCTCAGCCGGCTACAGAAGTTATGGTTGAGACATTCAAGGGAACACCATACGATACAGGACTTGATCAGAGTCTCCTTGCAGAGATTGCTGATTACTTCCGTCCAATCCGCGACGATGCTCTTGAGAGCGGACTGCTCAATCCGAAGAACCTTGGTGTTAATATCAAGACTCTTCTGTACCAGGTACCGGGAGGAATGCTTTCCAACCTGACATCTCAGCTGAAAGAGCAGGGAGCAGAAGATAAGTTCTACGAAGTACTTGAAGAGGTACCGCGTGTACGTAAAGATCTTGGTGAGCCACCGCTTGTTACACCATCTTCACAGATCGTTGGAACACAGGCTGTATTCAACGTGCTGATGGGTGAGCGTTATAAGATGATCACAAAAGAGACAAAGGATGTTCTTGCAGGTAAATACGGTAAGACAACAAAACCGGTTGATCCAGAACTTCAGAAGAAGGCTCTTGGAGATGAAGAACCGATCACTTGCCGTCCGGCAGATCTTATCCCGGATGAGCTTGATACACTTCGCAAAGAGTGTGCACAGTGGATCCAGCAGGATGAGGACGTACTGACATATGCATTGTTCCCACAGGTTGCTGTTGACTTCTTCAAATACAGACAGGCTCAGCAGACAAAAGTAGATGCTACAGTAGCAGATACAGAGAACGGATCTTATCCGGTATAATCCTGACTGATTTAGTTAGATTATGAATTGAATAGAAAGACCAGAAGATAACAGATGGAAAGATTTGTGTTTTCTGGTCTTTTTCATTTGTAAGGAAATTTATTTGGTGGTATCATAGATGTGTACAATTTTGAATAATCAAGTTTTTGTAATATGAGTTTGATTGTTGGAATATATGGAGGCAGATATGAGTGTTTTAGACAGAATAGAGCGATTACGAAATGTAATGGAACAGCAGAAAATAGACTGCTATATCATCCCTACAGATGACTATCATCACAGTGAATACGTCGGTGATTATTTTAAATTCCGCGAATATATAACGGGCTTTACAGGATCAGCAGGTACCGCAGTTTTTACAAAGGATAAAGCGGGACTCTGGACAGATGGAAGATATTTTATTCAGGCAGAAGCGCAGTTGAAGGGGAGCGGGATCACGCTCT